>ERZ773241.638-NODE-638-length-39176-cov-4.033460_pt1 | contig 39176 bp, 19 predicted proteins | sample MGYA00580989_ERZ773241 | MGnify/ENA primary metagenome ERZ773241 (study PRJEB29015, sample SAMEA2737804) | human gut metagenome | biome: human gut; feature: human-associated habitat; material: faeces | place: China | collected 2012 ... | reverse complement strand
AACGACCGAGTTCGCCAATTCAGTCTCATTCTTGCCATTCCCTTTCAGGTTCACAATCACTTTGGCCGTCAAATGCTCGAACGGCAGTATCTTATTGCCCTGCAAAGAAACCTCTGCCATAGTGTACAATAAATCCGAGTACTGGAAACCGGCTCCGGACTGATCCGCCTGTACATTCCATGATGCAGGCAGATTATTCCCTTCGGTTGCAGGATACCAAGCCGTTACAACCTGTGGTTTTAAAGGCACGGACCAAAGCAAACGGTTTTCTTCATTTATGGGCTCCAACGTACCGGTTACATCCGTAACCTTGTAAGTCACCTTCTTTTCTCCCATATTCAGAGAAACCTGCTCGGTACCATCACCTGTCCATGAATTTTCAGAGCTGGCACGTGTTTTCACCTGATTCACCTGCGCTGTCAGTTCCATTATAAGATCGTTGCCAAGAATTTGCACTTCGCTCTCATTCGTGCAAGAAGAAAGACCAATTATCCCTAACAAGCATAATAACCGGAATCCTTTCTTACTGATAATATATCTCATATTCATATCTTTTTCTCTTAGTGATTATTAATACATTCCTCAATCCTCATAAGCAGAGCCGTTGTGCTCGCCTTCCTCCGGTTTCCAGTCACCAATATTACCGGGACCGACTTCCATACCTTCACCATTTAACAAATCTGAGCCAAGGTAGAATCCGGTATGAGTAGGCTGGTTATATCCCACATTCTCGTGAACAGCACTCAGCCGATAGATGTGGTCATACATCAGAGGACGGAAACGATACTTAGTTTCAAGGTTGGTAGTGAAAATACGCAGTTCCGTATAATCCGGAGTCACATAAACCATTTCTTCACGCCAGTCTCCCCAGAAATCTGCATAGAACACCGGATTATTCTTCGTTCCCTGACCGGTGGTCACATTATAATCACCTTTTGAGAACAGGACATTCGGTTCTCCACCTGTTCCATAATCCACAACAAAACCACGATCCAACAACTGCCGGTTCAAAGAGCCGCTCCACCAGATTCCCATATTATACGTCCAGTTATCTCCCCATTTATAACGGGGGGCTCTTTTTGCCAGCACTTCCCCTTTACATGAATAGAGCTTACCCGCTGGTTCTGATGCCCAAATTTCGCATCCCGGCGTTTCCGGATCAATATCAGCCACCATACATCGGCCGACGTCCTGTCCATTACCCGGAATGGCAACCAAGACTTCTCCGGTAGCGGCATCCCGCATTTCAGTACCGCAGTCACCATACATATCAGGACCTTCATGGCAAGTGACCACTTGTAATCCTTCACGGCTAGGATCAAATTTTCCCAAATGTAAAGCATCACCATGTCCCCGTCCTGTAGAATAAAGTCCGGTCCCATCATGGTCTATGGCACATGCTCCATACATAATCTCGTCCTTGCCATCATTATCCACATCGCCAACCGCCAAATTATGATTTCCCTGATGTACATACTCCTGATAGTTGGGATAAGTATCGAAATGCCAACGTTTAGTCAACTTACCATTAGCGTAATCAAGTGCTACAATCTGGAAATTTTTATAATATCCACGACACATTACAATACTGGGTGCACTGTTCGGAGAATCAAAATGTCCCGTTGCCATCAAGAAACGGTCGATACGGTTTCCATAATTATACCCATCTCCCCAATATCCGGTCCAAAGTAGTTTATCCCCCCGTGAAATATAATCTGTACGTGCCAATTCGGCTCCTGTGGTTCCATCAATAATAGACAAAAATTCCGGTCCGTCCAAAATCTTTCCATAAGCGCCGCTTTCCGGATTAGTATTTACATAATAAGTAATCCCGTCACCATCTACATCGCCAATCACGGTCCCGTCTCCAAATTTTGTCAATTCAGATGTACGGACAGCCAATTCAGCCTTTCCGTCGCCATCCAAATCATATACTATAAACGAAATATAATGAGTCCCCTGACGGATATTGGGACCTAGCTCCACTCTCCACATAAACGCACCATTATCCAACCGATAAGCTTCCAACAAGGCACTGCCCGGTGCAAATCCGGGACTCGCATTATCAATTGACATGGTCTGTCTTTTCATTACAATCTCATATTGCCCATCTCCGTCCAAATCTCCAATTGCCGCATCAGAAACCTTATATCCCATAACATCTTCACTTCCACTTTCATCTTCATCCTCATTTTCGCCCGGGACGCCTGTCGCCCCCAAAAGAGGCGGCAAGTTATTCATATTCAGATGAATGGATTTGTAGAAAGTCGCAGCCATTTCAGGAGTGAATTTATAAGAACCAAGAGCCTCGCCGGAACCGGAAAAACGTAATTCATAGGTATTTGTCTTTGATACGTCTACAGATAAGTCCTTATAATTTGTACTTTTAGAGATCGGCGCGGAATTCAATTTCTTAAACTCACCTCCATTCACACTCCGATAAATATCATACGATGCATCATTCGGATCGTCCTTCATCCATTTCCAACTGACCAATGCTCCCAGTTCACCATGAGCAGGATCATAACTCACCATCATCCCCCGGGTATCAAACATAGTGATATCGGGATATTCCACTACCGGAACTTCAGGAGTTACCGGTTCTGACGATACCACCTCGTCATCCGAACAAGAAGTCCAGAGAAGTATAGCTCCACAAACAAGAATGAATATTTTTCTCATATATATCTTTTTTATTATTAAACCTAACAAGTTATCATATTAATGGGAAGAAGACGTTTTACTTAAATCCCAAGGAACGAAATAAGCTCCCGCTTCTATTTTGCTCTCCACTTCAGCACGTTTGGCAGGATCTGTATACTTTTCACCTACATACTTGGAGATAATGCTATAATCATTCCAGCGTCTTGCTATACGGAGCATAATCGGATATGTCTTTCCCTCACAAGGAAATTCCAACAAGGCTTCTTTCAATATTTCAAGGTCATTATGCCTCTTTATGTCCATATCCGTCTCTCCATCGCCCTCACGCCACATATCACGGTCACCAAGATTTAAAATTCCCCGAATCCCTCTATCTTCATAAGTACGGTAACTTCCCTCGTCTGTCAGATTTTTCCCCCAATCGTTAGTGAAACCTGTGTTTTTCCACACCTTTTTATCCGCATCCGTAACTTTCGCCAATGCACCGTATGTAAGATAGAACCCTTGATTCATCAAGACATCGGCAATCTCATACCGTCCCAAATTATTCAATGCTTCAACCAGCATAAAATAAAGATCGGCAGTGTGATAAATATAGATTTGCACATCATCATGAGCTACCGTATGTCCTAGTTTACTACCCATACCCCGATATTTCTGGACTGAATATTCTACATCCTTTACAATTTCCTTAAAAGTCTTGGAACGGTTATCTGTCGTAAACTCATCATCCGGTTTTTGAGACGGATTATAAACAGGATCTTTAAACCGGTTCACTCCGGCTAATGATGCACGCAACAAATATTCTCCCGTAGTATCAAAATGTCTCAACAAAGAGTTTTTTTGATTATATTGATAATTATACATAATGACAGATTCGGTAGATTCGATTTCCGGACTGGCACTAGTAAACCAGCCTCCATATCCATTGCCATAACTACCATTACGCATGTATTTAGTTCGTGATTGTTTTTCACGATTCAACGCAAATACACGATTCATCTCCCTTAAAAGCACACTTACTGTATTCTGATAGTTTCCTTTCCATAAAGAGATTTCTGCTTGTAGGACAAAATAGCCCGGCACCATCATATTCCAATATTCATAAGTACTAATGACTTCACTATCTGTACCCGTAGGATCCAGCCAGGCTCTCCAGTCCATAGTATAAGTTCCGTTTACACCGTCAAAACCTGTAGACAAGAGATTTTCGCACGCATCCAGTATTCCATCCAAATCCTTTATCTCAAACTTGGAAAAATCGACAAAACTTTGCAAAGGATCATCAATCCAGGCTGCCTGTCCATAAATTTTTCCCAATGTGAGGTAAATCCACGTTTTCACTCTTAACGCACTACTAATCAACCCTCTATAGTGATCCATATCCACAGTGGTTTCATGGGCATTTTTATAAGCCTTTGCCTTCTGCATGAAATCATTGCATGAAATAATCACATCATAATATCTAGCCGGATCAGCATAAGAGTTGCCGCTCAAGTCATCATCGTAATTGTATAGGCTATATAATTCTCCCGGCGTGTGTTCTGTCGGTTCCAAAAGCTCGGCACGGGTATCTGTCAGATAAATGGCCTTGTCACCGACAGCCTGCATTTTGGTCACTATTCCCAAAAATCCTGAATAAAGTTCGCTGTTCTCACCCATATAGTCATTACCTCTCAAGATAGTATCGTTATTCGGCTCAAAGAAGTCAGTGCAGGAAGCACATGCCATCAATACCAGACCGAGTATCAGATTTCTCAACATATATATTCTTTTCATACTCTTTAGAAATTTAAATTAACACCCACTTTTACAGTCTTCGGCTGCATCAGTTTTGCATTATCGAAGCCTTGCATATTCTCTGCATACGAATAAGAAAACTCCGGATCCATGCCTAAATAGTTAGTGACAGTAAATAAATTCTCCCCTGTCACATAGATTGTTCCTGCACGGAAGAAATTCCAAAGTTTCTTTGTGAACGTATAACTTAAAGTCACATTCCTCATTCTAAGATAAGAAGCGTCTTCAATCCAACGGGATGAGAAGTAGTTATTACCCACAGGGTCATTCCATACGGCACGGGGAATATCCGTCACCTCTCCTTCCAATCCCCAACGGTTTACAACCGCGAAACTTTGGTTATTGGTCGTAGATACCGATTCCAATTGTTGTCTTACAGCATTGTAGGCCATATTGTCTTTTGAATAACTGAATTCCGCAGAAAGCGCAAATCCTTTATATTTCAATTGAGTATAGAATCCGCCAAAATAACGGGGTGAAGCATTACCTAACAACACACGGTCTTTATCATCAATCCTGTTATCCCCATTCTGGTCTACAAAACGAACATCACCCGCATTATATCGCATCCCGGTACGATTAGAGAGATTAGCTGCATCAGCTTCTGCCTGTGTTGAAAATACTCCATCGGCTTGGTAACCATAATATTGGTATGGTGATTCTCCTACCCGATGTACCATCTGCACTCCATTGTTATAATCCAGTACGATCTGGTCTTCACCGCCCAAAGATTTTATCTTATTCATAGCACGGGCAATATTACCTCCTACAATCCACTCAAGGTTACGGGTACGTACCAAAGAGGCCTGTACGGAAAGCTCGATTCCCTTGTTTTCCATCTTACCAATATTGGCATAATAGGCGGAAGAGCCGTATATGGAAGAAAGTGGCATGGCACTAATCATATCGCTCACCTGATTGTTGTAATAGTCAAAAGATACGTTCAAACGATTACGCAAGACTGACAAATCAATGCCTAAATTTAAAGATGCGTTTCTTTCCGGCTTCAAAGAAGTATTCGGCACATTGGTACGTACAATTGTGGATAATTGTTGATATGGAGCTGCCGAATAATTGAAACTTCCTAAAGTAGATGCAAAACGGGTATTGCCGGTCAGACTATACTCTGCACGTATATTGAACTTATTAATCCAAGTTGTATTCTGGAAAGGTTTCCATCCTTTACCCAGCCAAGTCAGTCCGACAGAAGGATACATATAGAAACGGTTTACGTCCGTACCGGTGGAAGAGGCTCCGTCTACGGCCATGTTTACAGACGCCTGTACCATATCATTATAAGTGTAATCCGCATGTGCATAAAAGTTCATCCAGTTCCAGTTATTCGTATAACCAAGAAAACGACGTCCGATAGCTTGAACACTCCCCAAAGTCTGATAAAAGTCATTACCTGTGTTGCGTCCTTCACCTGCATCGTATTCATTCTTAGACGTCAGCATCTGCCAGCCGGCAATTGCATTCAGCTTATGGACATAATTGAAAGTTTTTTGATAATTTCCATTCAGGTTCAGGAAAAAGTTCGTAGTCTCCGCTTCTCCTTCTTTCACCGCATTATTCCTGGTATCATACATATCGACTACAGGCAGGATTGTCGGGTCACTCTGTCCGGGAATAAAAAGATGCTCATTATTAAAGTTGTAATACAAGCCGACAATGCCGCTCACTGTAAGTCCCAAGAAAGGTTTGTATGAAATACCGGCTTTCATATTCAGATCATATTGGCGGTTGTGAGCATCCAACGTATTTATCAATGCCAACGGATTACTGACTCCATAAGCAGTTGTTCGGCTCTCACCATAACGATAAGAGGAATAAGTGGCAAGGACATTGCCATCCCGATCTTTATCATAAGGGCTTAATAAGGGGGAGCGAAAATATGCGGCTAGAATAGGATTCGTAGCTGCACTCATTCCTTGTTCCTGAAAATGCCCGTTCAGATATGCCAAACCCAAGTTGGCGAAAATATTCACTTTCTGGCTTACCAGGATATTGGTATTCAATTGAGTATGGAAACGCTCCATACTTGTATTATCCATTAACCCGTTATCGCGGCTATATCCCAATGAAAGGTCATATTTGGCGATAGCGTCACCACCCTCTACACGGAACAGATGATCTGTGGAAGTACTGTTCTTATAGATTAGTTCCTGCCAGTCAGTGTTATTATTATACAAGTAGGCATATCTTTTATCATTCGGATCTTTCATAAACGGAAAATTCTCATAGAAATCTTTCGGATATTCATAGATGGTCAAACCTACATCCGACAAATAAGACTTATAATCTTCCACTCCCAGCAACGGCATCCGTTTGTCATTCCAGTTCACTCCAAACGAACCGTAATAACTGATTTTGGTTTCCAGGTCATTGGATACAGCACCATCCGTCTGAATCAGAATAACTCCATTCGATCCCAATGAACCGTACATCGCTGCCTCCGCACCTTTCAGAACTGTTATATTCTGAATATCCTGCAAGTTATAAGACTGGAAGATGTCCCGTGTAAACCCGCCAATGACTGTTGAAGAAGTCTTGTCTGGCATATAAGGTATCCCGTTTATTACAATCAAAGGAGCATTATCGCCCGTCAATGAACGAATACCACGTAAATTATAATAACTCCCCTCACCCGGCATACCACTGCTGCGTTTTATTTCCAATCCGGCAATCTGTCCGGCTAAGGCACGGTCTATTTTAGTTCCTCCCAACAGGAAGTCCTTTTTCGTTATATTAGTGGCCGATGTACTATTTGAGAGTCTGGTATCTCCTTCTTCGCGGAAAGGCAATACGACCGATTCATTATATTTATACTGTCCCTCCGGAGTCATCATAATGACTACCTCCGAACGGCTGTTCAATTTCTGCTGTACTGGATAATAACCGGCAGCCCATACTGAAATTTCTTTTGCCTTTGAAGGATCCTTCAGTTCAAACTTGAACACTCCATCTCGTGAAGTAGTCACATTTACCGTATCTAACACCGTAACAATGGCCCCCTCAACCGGCTGATTCTTTGTCGAAAGAATCTTACCCGTCAGTTTATGGGCACTCTGTCCCCATATATTTGCTGCTCCCAGGAGCAATACAGACATACTAAGTATAGTTCTTATCTTTTTCATATCCTATCCTTATCAAGGTTAATAACAATTTTCTGTCGGACGGAAACACCAGTGGAATGGAGAGAGATTCTTATTATATCCTGCCGTAAACTCAATCTTGATTGTCAGTTCCACAGGTACATCACCTCCAATGGTTACAATTCCTATTTCTGCTCCATCACGGTCATAATTTGAGACTGTATTATAAATCTCATTAAAGCCACCACCGCCACGATCCCAATTTATACTATACATTTCAACTTCTGATATTTCTCTAACCTTCATGTCGTTCACGTAGAATGTCGCATTCACTCTACTATATTTCCCGTAGTGTCCCCAATAGAGATAATATTCACCCGGCGGAAGCGTATATGGAATCAAAGTATGAGTACCATCCACATGTTCCTGCATTTTAAAACACTTGAATTGCAGCACTCCTTTCTGCGTGTCATCAATCAACTGAAATCTCAATCCGCTATAATCTATCGCCGGCCAATTGGAATTGGGTTGGTTAACTCCTGCATAATTCTTCGTACCCGTACAAAGAATATTCATGCTTTCATTCTTATAATTTGTCGACCCTTCTTCTGGATAAAGATTATAATAGGCCAACTTCTCGCTATCTGTCAAAGGAGCATTCCAAGCAGGACAGAAGAACTCTTTGATTCTCCACAGCAGTACCGCATTGGTAGGAATCTTCAAAGAAGTAACATAATAAGCGATACCGTTACTCATCTTGACCGGATTGTCCAAATCCACCTTATTAACAGTCGTTCTCCATTGTTGATTAAAAATAGAGATCAAGTCCGGCTTTGCCGGGTTTCCAAAATCTTCTCTTTTGTATTCCACATCCTTATAAAATGCACTTTGGAATATCCAGTTATCCAGAATAGAATCCGCACGTTCCATATTCCAGGATCTCAATCTATCTTTAGCATCAGCCAACGCATTTTCCACTAATGTATTGGAAGGAATAAACATGGTCGCTTTCATATTTTCGGTATATAAGTCCATTCCCTTAGCCTCAAAATAAGCACTCTTGAAAGTAAATACCGAATCATAAACAGTATTTCCTGTCGGGTCTATCCCTGTCGGTGTACTGGCACTCTTATCAAAAACCCTGTCGACTCTTGCCATCACCATCCCCTTAAAGATTGAATAGTCATCGCCCAACCCTTCCACTACTTCCATCAAGGATTTAGGAGTGTTGATGTAATCCTCCAGTTCATAAATATAAGCATCGGCAGTTTTAATTACTTTTTTAACCACAGCACCGTTAAAAGCAATTCTATTTTGACCGGTCAACGCATCTTGTGTCGTGACTTCCACATTTTTCCCGTTCCACATCAACAGAAGTTGCCCTTCTTTCAAGTTACTTGGTGAAATAGCCGCGTCCGTTATATGGGCCTTGGCAAGGAAAATATCAGGATCTTCGGCCGTCTCCCCTTCAGTAGCCGTCCGGGTGGTATTTTCATTATTAACCACCATCATGGTATATAATGACTTCTTTTCGTCCAGCGTCTGAAAGATACCTGCTTTCTCAAACAACCCGTACATGGAACTGTAAGAAGCCTCATCCTTCAAATAGACTGATGCCGGTTTGTCTACAATTACAACATCTACATTATTGACTACAGGCTCTTTCCGGGTATAATGAGAATCCCACTCATCCGTACAAGAACATAACCCCGCCAATAGACATACGGACATTAATATATAATTGATTGTTTTCATCGCTTTACTTAATTTATAGGTTCGAACAATAGATAATCCAACTGCAGACGGAAATTCTTGTGTGTACTTGCCGCAGGATCCAAAACAACTAATTGTAATTTATGGGAACGGGTAGCAGTAAACTCCAGTTCGCTGAACAACTCTACCTTATAGCAATTCAGTTCATCTACGGGAACAGCCGCATAGATAGCTGTACTCACCGATTTGCCCAAATCATCATCAAAAGTAAATGATGTGCGCCCGCCATTACTTCCTTCAGACGGGACATCGCCTGCCAACCGCATGAAATTCATCGAACTGGCATAAGCAAATCCCAAGGTCACTTTATATCTCCCGGACAAAATTGTGGGAACATTCATTGTCAATGTTCCATTATAGCCAATATTAATACCTAAGACATCATAATGTAACAAATTCCACCAATTATACTCCGACTTACTATATGCGGTACGGTATTCCAAATATCCCCAACCGGAACTGATAGTGCCGGAAGGCCCCATTTGCATCTCATAACAAGAAACATACGAACCGGTATTGTTAGCCAACGACGTAACTCCTTCATTATCTCCGGCTTTCTGTTGATACAACTGCCCGTCCACTCCATAAGAAGTAATATAAGAAGCAACTTCAGGGAAATCACAAAAATCAAAATAATAAGGAATCGGTTTCAATGTTTCACACACAGGCAGATAGCCATCGATCTGATGAATATACCCATTCCTGGCTTGTTCATTAGATTTATCTTCAATGAATCCGGCCTTGTCATCACCACCATCAAAATTCAAATAATAATCACCATTTTCAGATGAAGTCATTATCAATGCATTTTCAGCTTTGGTATTCCATAATTTCCTGGATGTCTCTTCATTATCGAAAGATTTTAAAGCTGCGATTTTATAGTTTCCATCCAGAATATGATAAGCAACATATCTGTTCAACGCATTATTCTTGTCTGTATAATCGCTTCCCGCTCCCAAATGAGAGGCTAGTGCTTCTACTGTAGAAATTCCACAATCATTGTAAACATCATCTGATACAGCCAATACTGTGAAATATCTCCTCACTTCTGATGTGCTGCCCGGTACGGAAGGATTAATTCCGGACACAATACTCAATTCATCTTTCCAACCGGTCAACTCAACAGCAGCACGGAATATCCGGTTCTCCTCATGACCACACAGGCGCTCGTAGACTGTTTCTATGGCAGGACTCAAAACATCATCCAATACATAAACAAGACCGTTGGCTGTCGAAATCGCAAATTCTTTCACATGTGCCTCCTTATTGATATAAACAGAGTTAAATCCTCCCTCTCCGCTTTCGTCAAACGACACTTCCAGTACATCACCGGAAAGGGTCTTGACCGGCAACTCTCCTCCTGCCACAAAATCATCCCGCTGAATGGAATCATTCATAATATGATATTCCGCCAGACCGCGTGCATAAGTCTGCCCCAATTCTTCAATTGAAGAAACTCCTTTCTGCGTATAAAACTCGTACATAGCATCATTGGTCGGCGCAAGTACAGTGAATACATCAGTAGCCTGGTTTACCGCGTTAAATAAATCAGCATATTTCAAAACTTTAATCCATTCTGAAAACTCATCTGACCGACTTTCCAGATAAGATGCCGCCGGTTGTACGTTATAAACCTGAAATGTCTTATCCTTATAAGGGTCATCACAGGAATAACAGATTACCAACAACAGAAGACAATATTTTATAATATTTTTCATGGCAATATCAATTTGAAGTTATATCATAATAAGGGTTCTGTGTCAGAAGTGAATTCCGCTCAATATCACTCTGAGGAATCGGCAGATACCAAGCATACGTATTTTTCAATACCGAACGTAGCCATTGTGAACTGGCTGAAGCATTGTTTGCCACAATCAAATCAATGAATGCCGTCTGATATTTATAACCTTTCGACTTACCGAAACGAACCAAGTCATACCAGCGTTTCCCTTCCGCAGCCAACTCAATATCACGTTCTTCCAACACATATCTCAGCATAGATTCTTCCGTCACATCATTTATGTTCACATCCAGCTCTGCAACATTGGCACGGGTACGTACCCGGTTTATCAAATCTATGGCAGCCTGAAAATTAGCAGTTCCACCCTTCCACGCCAAAGCTTCCGCTTTCATCAGCAATACGTCCGCCATACGATAAAGAATCCAGTTGGCATCTTGTTGATCCCTGTAGCCCGTAGACATGTAACCATATCCCTGATATTTCCAGACACAGGAAGCCGCCCCTACTCCTAAGTCGTTATATGCTCCTCCGGACGCACGAACCGAACTCTCATTGCTGGTTCTGGTTTCATTCCATAAACGACCGTACATAGCCACTGAATATTGAAATGGTGCAGATGAAGAATGAGTAAAATAGGCAGACGGGCTATTATCGACAGGTTGATTATAAGTGAGCACATCAAAATTTATCTCAAAAACGGATTCATTACTATTTCCCGGATTAAAAATCGTGAACCATTGTTCAGGGTCAGCCATAAATGCCGGACGATGAGAGGAGTTAGCATTAATCAACAAATCCGTATATTCAATACAGCCTTCATAATCTTCACTCCAAAGACAAACATCTGCCATTAACGCATATAAAGCCCATTTAGTGATACGCCCTTTTGTAGCGCCCGCCCATGTGTCATCATCATAAAACTCTTTAGCCGCTCCGGAGTCCAATGCTGTCTTTATATCCTCTTTTATCTGAACGATAAATGTTTCTTCCGAAGACTTGCTCATATTGAACGGATAGGAATCCGTCACATAAGGTTCCAGTATTAAAGGAGCTTCCTTATAATTACGTACCAGTGTGAAATTAACCCATGCCCGCATAAAATAAGCTTCCGCCATATGTGAGTTCATGGCAGCTTCCGTATATGTCGCATCATGCCCATGTACTTCCGGTGCATATTTTATAATTGAATTGGCAATATTCAAGAGCTGATAGAAAGCCGACCAATTACACATCTTGGACGAAGCTGTCAATTGAAAGTTTTGCAATTTTTGTTGTTCCGAACCACTATATGCATAGACAGAGCCACCCCGGAGTTCGCCCCAATAGATCAAGTAAGGAACAGTGGTGCGCATATACGAGTAGCCTTGCGCAAGGACTTCTTCCACCTGTTCTTTTGTCTTCCAATAGTCAGGTGACACCTGCTCATTCTTAGGCAGCACATCCAACCAGTCATTACAGCCGGAACTTAACAAACCGACTCCGGCAATAGCCAAACATATTAATATCTTTTTCATATTACCTTGTATTAGAAATTCAGATTAATACCAAAAGCGAATCTCATAGAAACAGGAGTGGTAGCCTTATCCTCTGCCAAATCTGTAGGTTTAGTAGGAATTTCCACTTCCGGATCTTGTCCCGTATAATTTGTCCACGTAAATAAGTTATAGCCTGTTACAAAACAACTTAAAGTATTTATTCCCAATCGATTACATATCTTTTTAGGGAACAAATAATTCAATGTCAGAGTTTTCAGGCGAATAAATGAAGCATCTTCCACGAAACGGTCAGAACCTAAATAGTTGTATCCTTCCTTATACAAAGCACGTGGAATATCCGTTACATCCCCCTCATTTCTCCAACGTCTCAAAACAGCCGTACTCTGATTGTCATCACTGTACATTGATTCGTTATTCATACGAGCTGTATTTACAATTGATTGTCCGAAACGTCCATGGAAGAATGCACTCAAGGACACTTGTTTATACTTGACCGTTAATCCGGCACCACCAGTCAACACCGGATTGTAATTTCCCAAATACACGATGTCATATTGATTAATTACACCATCATGATTAATATCCTCATATATGGCATCTCCCGGCTGACAAGCCTTAGTCAGATTTTTCATAACGATTGGCTTACCGTGTACATCGTTCATTATATTGCCTGATGCGTCACGCGCATAAGTAGCATCCTTATCTTTATATACTCCCAAATAACGGTAACCATAAAAAGCTCCGACCGGTTGACCTACCTCTACACGTGCAGCATATTTACCATTATTGGCTTCATAAGTTTCCTGCGCCATATTGCCTGGTAATTCAGTAATACGGTTTTCATTGCGACTAAGGTTCACATAGCCGCTGATCTGCCAGTCTTTATTCTTCCAAAAGATTGCATCCGCACGAAATTCCCAACCTTTATTTTCCATTTTCCCGGAATTATAATATCTCATCGAACCAAAACCGGTGGATGAAGGGAGTTTATAGTCTTTTTGTAGCAAATCCTTGATGTATTTTTGATAATAGTCAAATGTAAACTTTAAACGACCACCGAATAACATGACATCCGCACCATAATTATATTCGGTAGAAGTCTCCCAATGCAAATCATCCAACTGCATACGTTCCGGTTTCGTACCGGACATATTCATATAGTTATCACCTTTAACATAAGCTCCCAGATAAATAGAAGTACCACTTGGAGCACGACCACTCTGCCCTACACTGACACGTATTTTAGCTTCATCCAACCAACGATCCCTCAGAGACTCCATAAAAGATTCATTCTGAAGATTCCATGCAATACCTGCGGCTGGAAAATATCCCATACGCTTATTACGTCCCATGGCAGAGTTGCCTTCGGCATTTAAAGAAGCATGAAATACATAACGATTTAATAATGTATAATTCATCAAACCGATAAATGACACAGTACGAGTTTCAGCCTCACTGGAATTCATCCCATTTTCTCCCCCCAAAACCGAAGTACCGACAGTAGGATCAGACAAGCCCGAAGAAGCATTACCATATGTAGCACTCAGATAATTGGTAGTAACTTGTTGAGAAGTACGAACCAACGCATTAGCGATTAAATTATGCTTATCATTCCAATTTTTAATATACATAAATTTATTTTCTGTCTGAAGTACTAGTTTATCAGAATAAGAGTCCACACTCTGATTGGCATACTCACTGTTTTGAGCTACTCCGGTTACAACCTGAGGCAAGAAACGATGAGCCTTGATCGTACGCATATTTATAGCCGCCCAACCTTTGTATGTAAATCCTGGCAAAATCGTATAATCAGCATTAAACGTAATCTTAGCTTCCCGCTGCATTGTATTATTCACCGCTTCATTTACCATAGCTACCGGATTAAAGTTTTGTGAATCTTTATTAACAGTACCTTTGAAAGAACCTTCAAAGTCCGGATCATGATACACAAAATAATCTCCCGTCATCAGTCCTGTCCTTCTGTCTATTGTATAAGGAGATTTATTCGGCATTTTACTCAATGCTTCCGAACGGACATTTTTTGCCCAGTTTGCATCCTGATCAGATTGTGAATAAGAAAAGTTCGCTCCAAATTTCAACTTATTAGAAAACTGGTAAGTTACATTCAATGATGTGTTCAACCGCTTCAACGATGTTCCGATAGTAGTCCCGTCATCACTCATATAGCCCAAAGAGAGACGATAAGTAGCTTTCTCACCACCACCACTCATAGAAAAGTTATTATCTGAAGTCAAAGCTGTCTGACGTACATAATCCAACCAGTTTACATCCTGATTATACTCATTAAAATGTTCGAATCCGGGAGTATATCCAATGACCGGGGTATTGAATAATAAATCCAAATAATGATTTGACGCGTTATCCAATCCTGTATATTTGGCTGAATTCCAAATCCCTTCCTGCATCAAAGCAGTGTATTCATCCCCATTAAGCATAGGGACATTTTTAGGCTCGGTCTTAAGAGTCCATTTAGATGAGAAAGAGAAACGGGTTTTTCCTACCGTACCTTTTTTAGTAGTAATAACCAAAACACCGTTTGCTCCCTGTGTTCCCCAGATAGCAGTAGCTGAAGCGTCTTTCAAAACTTCGACCGTTGCTATATCATTAGGAGAGATGTTCAAAAGAGCACCTAAATCTTCTTCATTAGCAGTAGAAAAATCAAAATCATCACTAATATCCGTCGGATAAGGTACACCGTCAATTACAATCAAAGGGTCGGCTGATGCATTCAATGTACCCGTACCACGGATACGAATGGAACTGCGAGTACCCGGATCACCACCTAACACAATATCAACACCACCCAACTGACCTTGCAACGCCTCTTCGACAGAGACAATAGGAGCGGCTGCTACCAAATCGTCCATATTCACCTTTTGAGTAGCTGATATCATCTCTTTGCTAGTAATACCCAAATCATTTCTCTCTATACGTTTGGCCGAAACAACCACCTCATCCACTGTTTTTGATTCGGATTCCATACGAATATTCAAGTTCGTCTGACCCGCATATTTAACGCGTTGAGTTTTCATCCCAATATAAGAGAATACAATTGTCAGATTACTCTCCCCCTCAGGAATCTTCACATTATACTGACCGTTCAGGTTAGTAATAGCTCCTCCCAAAGAACGATTCTGCGCATTAACGATATTCACATTTACTCCAACCAACGGTTCTGCCGCTTTTCCTATCAACTCTGTGATCGTACCCGACACAACCTTGTGCGTCTGAGCAACAGCCTCTCCCACACCACACAGAAGCAGAGCTATTGATACACATATTAATTTAAATTGTTTCATAATTTTAGATATTCAGTTTATTAAAAAACAGAGTCTATTAAATGGAATCCTCCATCATTGTATGCAAATGGAAAATAATAATAGGTTGGAAACACGGAACATACATGATCTGAGCCATCCAACTGGACAGACAAAAACTCTCCATTATCTGTATAGATTATATTCTTATAATTAGAATTGCGATAAGTGCCTGTTTTCCATGTAGGAGAACCAACATAGGGGCAACTGGTCACTTCCGGAGCATAGGTAGTAATCAAGAAATAATTTTTCAAATATGCCTTTAATACTTCCGGTTCAAATGTACCTTCCAAGGTTGGCTCCGCTTGAGACAAATCAATAGTTCCTCCCTCTACACCCGGAATCTTACCAGCCTTCATAGCTTCTACCAATGCTTCATTGGTCGGAATAAAGCTTATAATCCGGCTCTGAAAATCCGGTAAATCTTGCCCGGTAACCATATTGGCTTTTTTCAATAATTGCGCAAATACAAAATAGGGATATTTGGATTCATTGCAGGTTGCCAATACAGCTTTTATTCCTTTATAATTAGCATCGCCGGCATCTGCACCGTCTATATCAAATACTCCATACGTGTTTGATTTATACACATATGACTTTCCATTACTCCAAGCTTCTCCATTATTAGTAACTTCTTCAAAAGGTGAGAAAAGTGAGGAGAAATCATTTCCGGTCATTCCTAATGCCATATTAAAAATTGCATTGGTAGTAATCTTTCCATCTTTAACAAACCAATACGCTGATGCATTCTGACTGGTATATACCTTAGTACCGTTGAAAGGAAGAGTTTCTTCACCACTTACTGTATGTACATTGACCAACCGCTGCAATTTAGAAGACCCGACCGGCCCCATACCTGATTCAGTATCTGCGGGTTCCATCAATGCATACGTTCCGGAAGTTGTTTTCAACACTTCCATTTCACTTGCCTTGAAAGTCGCGTCATCAGGAATTAACAAGGTATATTTAGTAGCCAAAGAACTATAAGTCTTCAATAATCCTTCTGCACCGTCCAAAGCATACAAGAAACAACGATAATCTCTATGAGAAAAAGCCGGTCCGATTACCGAATTAAAAATAGGGGGAGTATCAATCTCATCCAATCCATAAAAACTTCCATTAACACAAATACTCTTATCTTTCACTGTATAAGGATCAAAATTATAGGAAGTACCATAATCATTGGTTATATTCTTTATTTCATCAGGAAAAACAATAGAGCCACCATATACATATTGCAGTAACAGGATCTTAACGACTAAAGGATCGACATTTTCCAAAAAATTATAACCATGTTCTTTCCAAAAACGAGTAAAGAATGCTTCCAAAGCTTCATTTGTAGGCGCAAATACACTATAAGAAACAGAAGCAAGCGTCGGAATCAGCCTAAAGTTGGAAACAGGCCATTCTAATGCGATATTGGGTAAGCCGCTAGCCTCATGCTTAAATAAATAGAGCTTGTCCACCCCCAAGCCTTTCGCAAAATCATTAGTCAACTGCTCATCATACGTAAAAGTACTATACGAATTATACAAATCCAGGAATTTTGAATATTGTTGTTTATCCTTCATGACCGTATAAATAGTCTCCAGGGGTTCAAGCACCTGATCTATTGCATAAATATAGCCATTATTAGCAATAATCTGATAATCCTTGACCGTTGCATTGGATACATTAAATCCTGCATCACCCGTCCAAATAGAGTTTGGATAAAAATATTCATAGTTCTTTTTGGCATCAATTCCCTTGGACGAAAACATGTAGTGAGAAAAAACAGGGACAAACCGTTCCAAATGATATACTGTCACCAAATCATTAGTAGTAGGATCAACTCCCAATGAAGTCGGGCTGGAACTCCGAGTCCTGAATTTATAATACATGCCGGGCAACACATCAGTATCCTCTTCATCGACAACATCACTCTGCGGACGGAAGTTTTCCAAGTCACTTTTATTATAGGAGTAATAAACCAAATGGAAACCAATCAGCTTTTTCAGCTCGTCCATCGGCATGTCTCTTACCGAAACATATCCTTCTTTCTCCAAATAAGCCATAAAGGCATCATTATCCGGTGCCATAACTGTAGCAAGTGCCTTACCTTCCAAAACAGGACGAAATCCGGCCAACTCTGCCGCCTCAAGAAAGATAGAGTATTTTCCTTCATACTCATTGGCAAGAACGTCCCATGCGCTCCCTTTCAACCACCCTGGCTTTTCATAATGCTCATCCATCTTATTCTCACACGAAAACAGAAAAGACGAAAGGAACAATAACAACAGCAAATACCGCATACTATTCATCACATTTCTCATAATATTAAATATATTAAATTAACCTATTGATAGTACTAAAACAGCACATATTCAATTAACACAATAAATTCACGATCAATTTTACTGGAACAAAGTTATACGATTGGTATATAAAGAACCTTAATTACTGTACATTTACATGTATTCTGATTCAAAAAGTATAATCAGTGATGTACAAACCCGCTTTCCGTACTACAATACAAATTATTGGCATATAAGTACATACAGGCTTATTTTCAAGAACAAAAAACTACGGGAGCCTCCCCGTAGTTTTTATTTATACAATTAACTTATTTAATGCAATACCATTCACAGGTATCCGAAAGAAGTCCTTTCCCATTTTTCCCTTCCACACAAATGATATTACGTCCATCATTTAATCGGATATCTTTCCAGATAACACGATTCATTTCATCCGGTTTCATCGTTCCTATTTTCCGGTTGTTGATATAAAGAGTAGCCTCCTTTAGATTTGTAAAGACTTTAATATCCGTCTTCGGATTATCTCTTTTAGTAAAACGGCGGCTTGTAATATAAATCATAGGTTCCGGATTCCAGTTAGCCTTATAAAAGTAAAAAGCATCTTTCTTCGTTTTTCTATCATGTGTCACCAAACCCTTATCATTATATCCATCCTTCTCTCCTTCCTGACGCATATAAGAAGGAAAATCGGCAAATACCCAGATGAATTTTGCCCATAGATAAGGACGTTTTGCAAATGATTCCCAGTTACCTTCGTGGCAGAATGTCTGGGCTTCTTCCGGATGAAAATGACTATCGGAACGGTCTTCCATAGCAAGCGGCCATTGATGGTGATTGATACTTGCCCCACCACCATATTCAGAAACACCAACCGGTATTCCTTTTGAGCTATCCCTACAATCATCAAAAAACTTGGATGCCGAAGGGGCGGCATCTTTGTACCAACCGAAATATTTATTCCAGGCAATCAAGTCCGAGCACCCCAGATAGTAAGACTGGTCTACACAAGTAGCCAATGCTGTAAGCCGGGAAGAATCAATTGATTTATAAATTCCGTTGAGTTCTTTAATAAAAGGAATAGGATTATCATACTCCACAAATCTTTTCCCATCACTTACCAGTATCTCATTACATATACCCCAAAAACAGATAGAAGGATGATTAAACTTCTGATAAACCAACTCTTTCACTGCCAACCGTGCATTATCCTTATATCCTTCGGTATCAACAAATCCGGTAAATGCCTGTCCACCAGGACCGCACATCGGTATCTCCGTCCAAAGAATAATCCCATTCTCATCCGACAAATCATACATTGGTTCTGCGTGAGGATAATGAGCAAGACGCATCGCTGTTGCTCCGGACTCTTTTATAAGTTCCATATCCATCCGGTAATCTTCCGGAAGCAAGGCACTGGCTCTACCTACTGCATCCTCATGACGGCAGAAGCCATAAAGGTTCAGATATTCACCATTCAGGAAGAAACCCTTTTCATGATCCACAGAGAAATAGCGGAATCCTGTACGCTGCACCATCCTGTCTTTCAATAGATTGCCATCATACAACTCGACAGTCACAGTATATAAATAAGGATTCTTCTTCCCGTCCCAAAGAATAGGACGATGAATCTTCATCGGCTGTTTTACAATCACATCAGAGACTTCCACCTCATTACTAGCTACGGTTTTATTATCCGCATCCGCCACAGTTGTTTTAAGCCTTAGCCCCTGTTTCTTGTTTTTTAATGAAAGATGTGTCTCCACATTCACATCAGCAACCGTTTTCGAGATATTTTCCTGATGGATAAATACTCCCGGAGAAGCATAAAATAAAGGAGAAATACAATCCTGTCCGGTTACAATCAAATGGCATGGACGATGAATACCTCCATTCACATTAAAATCACCGCTAACAGGCAAAATATCTGTACGATATGCATTGCTAGCCCAAACTTCCAGCAAGTTCTCTCCTTCTTTCACCTCGTCTGTAATTTCAATACAAAAAGCGGTATATCCACCCAAATGCTCACCAACCGTGCGACGATTCATAAACACCTGTGCAGCCGAATTCACTCCTTCAAAATACAGGAAAAGGCGTTTATTTTTCATTGCCTTCGTCACTACCAACGGACGCTGATATACCATCATTTTACGCTCATATAATGTAGTCCCTTCAATATAACTCGTATTCCAAGTATGAGGTATAGTCACTGGAGTGAATGGAGCTTTTCGGTTTACTGTTGTGATAGGCCTACACTCCCAACCCTCATTCAGCGAGAAGATGGTGCGGGGAGAAGTTTCCTGTGCAAATAGTCCAATATTAACCAGGCACAGACATACCAAGCATAAAATTATAATTCTGTTCTTCATGTGATTCTTATTTCTTTATTTCAATACCAATTTTATCTTTTAAAATATCTTTTTTATAACGAAGCAAAGCTTCCACATAATAGTAATCAGCGTAAGTCAACGGTACATCCACTTCTTTCTTTTTGGGCTTGTTACCTACAGAGTGTTTTAATATAAAATCACAGTTTGTCCCCGGTTCTGCCAAATACTTAGAAGACGACAAATTTCTTAGCTGTGTCTCCGCTACGGATAAACATTCCTTAGAAAAGCGTCCTTTGGTATATTGGCTCAACTCAATCAAAGCGGATGCAATCACCGCTCCGGCAGAAGCATCACGCGGTGTGTCAGGAATATCAGGATCATCAAAATCCCAATAAGGAATCTTATCCTCCGGCAATTGCGGATGATTTATGATAAATTTAGCTACTTGTATGGCATGTTCCAAATATTTCTTCTCTTTTGTTTCACGATACATCATTACATAACCATACAGTGCCCAACCTTGCCCGCGAGACCAGTCCGAATCATCGGCATATCCTTGATAAGTACCTTTGTGATCCGGCTTCCCAGTTATTGTATCATAAGATACGACATGATAACAACTATAATCCGGACGGAAATGATTCTTCATTGTAATATCCGCATGAGAACGTGCTATGGAAGCAAAATCCGAATGTTCCGAATTTTTAGATGCCCATAATAATAATTCCAGATTCATCATATTATCAATGATAACCGGATACTGCCAAGTTTTTCTATTCCAGGATTTAATACAACCAGTTACCGGATTAAAACGTGTACTTAACGACTGCGCCCCTTGTAACATTACCTGCTTATATTCTTCATTACCGGTCAAACGCCATCCATTACCATAACTGCAATAAAGAATAAAACCTACATCATGATTACTGGTAGTAAATTGTTGTTTTTCCAGCCGCCTGGTATAATCTTCAGCATACATCTTTAATGAGACATCACCATTCGCTTCATACAAATACCATAATACTCCAGGGAAAAAGCCACTTGTCCATGCCCCTGCATTCGATGTTATAAACGCTCCCCTTTTACCTATGGTACGAGGAAGTTCATCTTTCTGCCCTAGTAATTTCTCCGCCATCTGTTTAGACTGCACAATAGCCGTATTCAATCCTTTATCTATAATAGTACGCATTTCTTTTCTATTATCCTTACCCGAAACAGAGCTACACAAAGAAAAGAAAATAGCAAAAGTAACAATCAAAAATCTTATTCTCATAGTTCAATTTATTATTTTTATAGTTTACATAAGAGTTAATCTCTCAATGCATGGTCAATAGGAACTTCTGCATCACTACCCCATATTTTTAACGAAGTCCATTCTTCCGGCCCACTACTCCAGAATTCATCCATAGCATCAAGCCCTAAAGGCAAAAAAACTAAAGTGCACATATACAAACTTCCTGTAGAAACATACTTCTCCGCCAAACGAGGCTGATGACCACAAAACCCCAATGTAAGCCATCCGTCTTTATCATACGTTCCTTTCACGAGTTGTCGTTTCATTGCTTTTGTCAAAGCACAACGCACCTGTGCCGGTTTAATTTCCTTCGGCAATTTCTTCATCAATGAGACTTGTGCCAATGCATGAAATGCCCCTAAACGATAAGCGATAGAACGTCCGACAGGTGGATAAGTCCCGTCCGGGCCGATCATTCTTTCCTGTTGTTCAGCAAAACGCACAAAACGCCTCAACTGTGTATCATAAAAATCGGCACCTTCTGCTCCACGACGTTTCAATACATCCAATATATCCATCATCATCGGTTGAATGACAAAACTATTATAATAGTCCATATGCAAACGATGTCCATCACCATACCACCCATCACCTTTATACCACTCTTTATGTTTTTGTAAAGCATAGGTAACAGGTTTCATATTACATTCTCCTGTGAACTCTAATAAAGCAACCTCAATCATAGCCGAAAACATTAACCAATTCTTGTCCGGTGCCTTAAAATGCCGGGATGCCTTCAGTTCCTTTATCAACCGCTGCTTGGTGATAGTATCCAAGCGAGTCCAAACCTGATCTTTTGAACGAAGCAATCCTTCCGCTACGTATGCAGCATCAACTAACTTCTGACTGTAAGGTCTATCAAAAGGCATATAATCAGGAGATTCCGGATCAACAGCATTAGCCAAAGACTTAACTACCAAATCAATATATTTAAAACGCAACTTTCCCTCTTCCGTTTTATCAACCGGAAGATTAAGCCATGGTGCAATTCCAGCAAATGAACGTCCTAATGCTTCCAAATGAGTCACATCTTTTCTATCATTACCAGTATTCAACCCGTCACGCGTCTCTACTGGCATATTCTTTCTTAATGTATTCCGGCTCAGATTCGTATAAATGGGATCCACCATTTTAATCATTGTTTTCACCCAATATTCACGTTCTCCCCCCGGCTTAGAGAAGACCAAAAGCGGAAATAACAATAAACACAAAAGAAAAATTCTCCTATTCATAGTATAATAATATTTGGGATTACAGTTTCTTTTCTGACTTTCGACACCTATCTCTTACTCAAAATATGAGAAAGTATTTTTGACGCCACAATCTCCTGCCCGGGCTCTGCCATGTGTACACCATCTTTAGCATAATAATCAAGTACTCCCAACAGCGGCTGATGGATATTAACGACATCAAAGCCCTGCTTTAAGGCCATAGTCTCAAGTTCCGGAACCAAACGTGCCAATCTCTTACCTGAATCCTGATATTTGGGACTAACATTTTCATCCCTCAAAGGTGGTGGAGTCACATAAATAAATTTGGTCTTGCCACTCCTACACAACTTATGCTTCTTAATTTTAGCCAAAAGAACCTTTAGATTTTCTGAAACTTCTCTTTGCCTTGAATCAAACATTTTTTTAGAATCATTTGTACCCAAGCATACGATAATATAATCATAACGTTTCTTCTCAACCTGTGCCTTATCCAAATATGCATCTATATTTTTGAGTGCATTAAGACGTTCTCTTCCATTATTATCAAACCCAATAGTCCTACCACTCTCAGAGAGATTAACAATATTTGATTCAGGCATCATCTTTTTCAACTGATCGACCCATCCACCTTTATTTTGACCATTCGAGTCTCCAATAGCCAATATATTACATTTCAAATCCGTCACAGTATGATTATAAGGCAGCAAACTTAAAGCTTGAGAAATCTGCTCATGCCTTCCTTCAAAAACCGTCAATTGTATATTTTCATATTTACGAAGTAAATGAACTTTACGATCATATAACATCTGATTCTTCTCATATTCAGGATTCATGCGCTTTCCTAAAAGTCCAAGCATTTCTTCAGGGGATATCAGATCGGAGTCCGACAAAGATTTCTCCATAATTTCTTTCATATCCGAACTCCCATATTTCAACTCTCCAACCAGTCTATTATACATATTTAAAGAATGAGTGATGGGAACAGAACCTTTATAACCGTCATGGATACCTGTGTATATATACAATCTCGAATTCTTCCGCTTCTCTATCGGGAAATCTTGTCTCAAAGGCGAACGAAGAATAGCGGTTTCTTTATTAAAGGTCTTTTTATCAAGAGATACAACACTTAGAATATCTTCCGCATATCTTGATCCTCTTCCTACACATTCCCAATACCAGGCTTCAATATCTGAAATTGGAACCCATGCAGAGAATGATTTCACAGGGTATTCTATATTCATGAAAGCGGCTAACGTAGCAAAGCCACCTCCTGATACCCCTATTATATGTACCTCCTCTGGATTAGCATTAGTATGCTTCAATGCATACTGAATGGCATCTTCAATATCCCCCAAAGCCAACGGACTCCCCATTGACGAAGGTGTCCTGTTAGCTCCCCTGAAATCAGGATGAATATAATTCCAGTCACGCGCCAATATCTCTTTAGCTAAAGGATCAGTCTGATTGTAATAACCGCTCCAGGTATGCAGACTTACGATCAAAGGCTGTGATACCTTGCTAGTCGACTTGTACATAAATGCCTTCTGAACTTCTCCATCTTTAGTGGAAGGAATCTCTACCTTCTGAAATGCCGGATCCCATTTTCTTTTTGAGGTATTGTCCCAAGCCGGTTCTTTCTGCGCAAAGAGCAGAACAAAGCAACTGGCACAAAAGAACAATGTAATTGCAATCTTTTTCATGGTTATCATATCTTTGAGATATTTTTATTTGGTCTATTATCGAATCAATATTCTACATGGCAAAAGTAGAGCTATTGAAGAATCCAAGTATGTAATCCAGTACAAATAAATAGAATTAAATCCTATCAAGAGCAAAAGCGTACAAGAAAATATGTTTTTGTACAGAGCTACAAATTTGAATCTATATAAACCTCTTTCTTTGCAACCAGAAATATTTTTAATTTTAATATCATGAGAATTTCGTATAAACCGTATTTACTTCCTACTCTGATATTCAGCTTTATGCTTCTATCTTGCCAATCAAATGCAGGATTAGAAACTATTATCACAGTTGAACAAGTCGGAGCAGCAGCCACACCGGACAAAATCGTACCTATTGAAGGAGCACCTTTTGAGATTCCACAACTGAAAAGACCCGTTTTCCCGGACTTTACTATTAACATAGAAGAGAAAGGGGCAAAAACAAACATTCCTATCACTTCTATTGTAAATCAAACAATTGAAGAAATTTCCCAAAAAGGTGGCGGAACCGTTATCATACCTAAAGGAAAATGGAAATCCGGACGCATCGTTCTAAAAAGTAATGTCAACCTGCACCTCGCAGAAGGTTCTGAAATCGAATTTCCGGGGAATGCAGAAGATTATCTGCCTGCCGTGTTCACCCGTCATGAAGGAATCGAGATCATGGGCTCCGGTTCATTCATCTATGCCAACGGTGAGGATAATATAGCCATTACAGGAAAAGGAGTTATTTACGGCCCTTCACTGGATGCCGAAATCAGACAGCGCCCTAATGGTAATACGGTAGTAGAAAAAGATATTCTGGATAATGCTCCGGTAGAAAAAAGAGTATTCGATGGTATGGACGGAAGAGGCTTCTATAAGCCTAAAACGATATCTCCGATTAACTGCACCAATGTTTTGATTGAAGGAATTACGATGGAACGCAGTACTTTCTGGAATGTTTGTCCGATTTATTGTGAAAATGTAATTATACGGGGAATTACCGTAAATTCAATAGGAATCCCCAGTGGTGACGGCATAGACATCGAATCCTGCAAGAATGTTCTTATAGAGTATTGCACGCTGAATTGCGGAGACGATTGCTTCACTTTGAAAGCAGGGCGGGCAGAGGATGGATTACGGGTTGGGAAGCCTACAGAAAACGTTGTAATCCGTTACTCCCTGGCTCAACAAGGGCATGGCGGAGTTACTTGCGGAAGCGAGACAGCCGGTGGTGTTAAGAATGTATATGTCCACGATTGTGTCTTTGACGGCACTCAAATCGGTATACGCTTTAAAACACGCCGTAACCGTGCAGGTGGAGTTAATGATGCTTTATACGAGAAAATCCGCATGATTAATGTAGGAGAAGCCTTTAAATGGGATTTACTGGGCAGCAAACGTTATGTAGGGGAACTCGCCGAACGCTATCCGCCAAGAGCTGTCAATAAGCTGACTCCGACTATCAAAGATATTCATATCAAGAATTTCATTGTAGAATCAGCCGAGAAAATTCTAAGTGTAAACGGGATTCCTGAAATTCCATGCAGTAATGTATTAATAGAAAACGGCAAGATTATCAGCAAAAAACTAATTGGCGCTTTAAACGATGTAGACGGATTCACTTTCAGAAATCTGGATATTTACGCAGAAGATAATAAAATCAATATATTGGACGGCCGGAATATTTTATTCGATGACGTAACCTTTGCTGTTCCACACGGGGAAATACTCACAAACATCAAAGGAGACAAATCTCAGAATATTTTTATTCAAAACGGAGAATCCCGGACAGAGTGTTCTATGGAGAAACCGATTAAAGTGGAAAAACTTAGCCAAGCTCTGCCAAAATCCAGGAAATAGATTCAATAGGTATTAATAATACAAAGGTTTTTGATTAGTTAGTTAAAAAAGGCTGTCTCAACAATGCAGAAAAAAATGAGACAGCCTTTTCTATTATGAGCTTATTCAAATTTTGCTCGATTTGAATCCTAAATAATATAAAAGAATAAATAATGTACAAGAAGATATATTTCTGTACTGAACTACATAATTAAATCTATATAAAACCACTTTCTTTGTAACTGGAAATGTTTTAATTCAAATACCATGAAAATAATCATTATAAAAAACATTATGAAATACCATTTCAGCACCCTGCTATTTTTACTCTTTACTTTCAGTATATCGGCACAACAGAAAGTTCCAGCAAATAACATTATTCCTATGGATCATAGTGTAAGGCCACAAGAGAAACTCACACTATGGTATGACCAGCCATCAGACAACTGGATGGATCTTTCACTTCCTATCGGTAACGGGCAACTGGGAGCTATGATCTTCGGTGGCATCGGATGCGACGAAATACAGTTTAATGAAAAAACCGTATGGACCGGACGTCCTAACGGCATTGAGAAAAAAGCCAACTACGGTGAATATCGTAACTTCGGCAACCTCTACATCAGCCATCGCGGAATTAAAACAGATACAAAGATCACCGACTACCGTCGCTGGCTGGATATACGTAATGCTGTAGCCGGTATGACTTACTCTATTGACGGAGTCCGATATGACCGCGAATACATAGCTTCATCTCCCGACGGAATGATTGCTGTGATGCTACGTGCTTCGGGAAAGGAGAAAATCAATGTAGATCTGCTACTGAAAGATGGCAATACCGATTACAACGGAACAGCATCGGGCACAAAAATCGACAAAGGAAACATGACTTTTAAAGGTAAACTAACCTATCTTTCCTATTATTGCCGGGTAGCAGTCACTCCATACGGCAAGAAAGCCAAAATGAGTATCAATGATTCGGCACTTACCATAACCAAAGCCGACTCCCTGCTCGTTTTGTTGTCAGGTGGTACTAACTACAGTACTGAAACTGCCAACTATCGCACCAATGAATCAGTACTCCATCAACGCATTGACGACATCATAAACAAAGCCTTAGCCAAAAACTATACCACACTGAAAACACGTCAGCAGAAAAGCCACCGTATGCTTTTCGACCGCTGCCAGTTGTCTATCACACCCGACGACTGTAACACCAAACCGACACCGCAGCTTGTAGCTGACTATAATAAGACAGATTCATCGTATCTGGATAACCACTTCCTCGAAGAGCTCTATTTCAATTATGGTCGTTACCTGCTTATAAGTTGCGCCCAAGGCATAGCTTTACCTAGCAATTTACAAGGCATATGGAACTATAGCAACAGCGCTGTATGGCACTGCGACATACATGCTAATATCAATGTACAGATGAACTACTGGCCCGCAGAAGTCACCAATCTCAGTGAACTGCACAACAATTTGCTCGACTATATCTATAACGAAGCCCTCATACATACACAATGGCGCGACAATGTAAATACCGTATTACGTTCAGCTAACAAAAATGAGAATCAGAAGCCGGGTGGATTCTTCTGTTCCACGGCTAACAACATTTTTGGTGGCGGCACAGAATGGAAGTTGCAGGAATATGCTGTAGTCAACGCCTGGTACTGCCTGCACTTCTACGAGCACTGGCTCTATACGGGGGATAAGACATTCCTTCGTGAAAAAGCATTACCCGTAATGCTTAGTGCTGTAGAGTTCTGGAAGAACCGTCTTGTACGTGATGAAAACGACGGCAAATGGATTTGTCCGCGAGAATTCAGTCCGGAACAAGGGCCGACGGGCAAGGTGACAGCCCATGCACAACAATTGGTAAAGTCCCTCTTTAGTAACACCTTGAAAGCTTGCAAAGCTTTGGACAAAGACTGTCCGCTGAGAGCAGAAGAGTTAGAAGTCATCAATGACTATCACAACAATATCGATGACGGCCTTTATACGGAAATCGTCAACAAAGCAGATGGGGAGTTGTTACTGAAAGAGTGGAAATATGCCGGTCAGGATTCTATCGGCAGTCTGACCCATCGACATGTATCGCACCTCTTTGCCCTCTATCCTTTAAATGAGATAGATAAGACGAGCAATGACAGTATTTATCAAGCCGCATTACGTTCACTGAAATGGCGCGGTCCGCAAGCTACCGGATGGGCTATCAGCTGGAAAATGAACTTATGGGCACGTGCACAAGATGGTGGCTATGCTCGCAGACTACTAAAAAGTGCCTTGCACCATAGTACCCATTACCAAATGAAAGCTTCAACAAGTAGTCCGGGCGGGATATATAACAACTTATTTGACGCCCATCCGCCATTTCAAATAGATGGTAACTTTGGTACTACGGCAGGTATTGCCGAAATGCTCATGCAAAGCCATGCCGGCTACATACATCTACTCCCCGCATTACCACCCGACTGGACAAAAGGTAGTGTAAAAGGACTGAAAGCACGCGGTGGTTATGAAATCTCAATAGACTGGAAAGACGGCAAAGTCACTCATACTACCATAAAGTCTCCAAAAGACGATGAAGTCGACATCCTGATAAACGGACAGCTTCATCACTTAGTTTTAAAAGCCGGAATTACCACCCAACTCTGATAGTTTTTGTCAAAGCATATATTTATCTTTTATAAAAGAGCCAAGAAAGTATCTAGTAATGAAACGCCCTCTAAAAGTTTATAATCTAACTTTTAGAGGGCACATTCTTTTCTCTATCAAATGGATATAAGTAATAAACGATTCTTATCACTAACTCTAAATTAGCGATTTATAGTTTCCAAGAACCCAACTTCAACAATTCTCAATTCATTATTCGTTTTTTCTCCATTTTTCGCTCTAAGCAAATCCAAATCACCTGCACTAGGTTCAACGACTTCCACAATCTGTTTAAAAGCATCTGCCTCTTTAGCCGCTCCTTTCAATCTAATAGTGATTTTATCACTTCTCACAGGCTTAACCGACAGATGAATATACCCCAGACTTTGTTCCGTATCACCGCTCCAAATCAATTCGTCATCCGCAAAAACTTCTAATGGGTAAGAACGCTTTCTCCATCCGGTTAGTTTAATACATATGTCGTCAATCTCCGCTTTCCGTTCCAACCGATACGTAATCCATGCCGTATTTAATCTACCGTCATTTTTCCATTCACTTAACTCATTACCGTCAAAGCTATTAACAGCCTCTTCACTGTTAACTCCCGCAAAGGCAGACTTAACTCTCACATCTACTTTTGAATTTTTATAAGAAGGAGTCAATGGCGTCTCACCGCGATCAAACCGACTGGCAAGCTTTTCACTAGGAAAAAATTTGCTTAATCCATTTTCCACTTTTACAGGAATAGAGGTAAGAGACACTTCATCTGAAACTAATCCGGATGCTTCTGCCTTTATTGTAATCTTTCCCGCCTTGCCTGTTGAACGAACCAATACTCTTGTAATACCACATTCCACAGGTAGCGCTTTTGCCAAAACATAATTGTCAGCAGCTTGTGCTATTCCACCTCTCCATTCTGCCGGACCTTGTAAATCGAAACTGATCTTATTATTGGCAAGCGGACAACGGTTTCCATTGCTATCGACAACTTCTACCTGTATCATTGCCAAATCGGCTCCATCGGCAAATAATCCCTCAGGACCATGTATTAAGGTTAATTTCAGTCTTTCAGGTTCTCCCACTGTCTTTATGGAATAACGACTTAGTTCCTTACCGAATTCATTATAGCTCACTGCTTCAATCATTCCTTCTTCCCACTGTATCTTCTCAAAGGTAAACAAGAATCGATAATCTTGTTTACCGAAACCTTTTGATTTACCATTTACAAACAATTCTACCTTATCTCCCGTAGAAACGACATAAACAGGCTTTACTACATCAGGGGAATAATTCCAATGTCCCATAATATAGGTATGTTCCTTCTCTGTATCAACCCATCCATCCCACATTACTTTATGGGCAAAAAAGCCATCCTTAGGTATTCTCAAAGGATCAACCACTCCGCTCCGACGATAATTTTCTTCTCCACGCCGATGGGTTTGAGTATCAGAAAAGATAATTTTTGCCCCACCGGAACTTACTCTTCTCCCTGTACCCGGACGTTCCCGCCAATAATCATACCATCGGCGGATAAGCTCTACAGCAAACATATCTTGATTATGATTATATATACTCGCATCCTGTCCTCTGTGTAAAGGGCCTGCTCCTTCTTTATGGAAAGGATAACTATATTCATCCCAATATTTACGTAAGCCTTCATCTCTGCAATATTCTGTGGCAAACATCGGATGATGTTCACTCTTATTGATATAAAGCATTTCTCCTCCCCATTCGGCTTCACGAATATCCAACATTTCACGAGACCCCATTGCTCTGCCACCATAAGGGTCATATTTGTCACGAATAGCGATCATTTCAAGCATATGCTCCTTACTGATAGATTCATTACCGGATTCATAAAATAAAATACTCGGATTATTTCTAAAGTAAATAATAGCATCACGCATCAGTTCAACACGCTGTCCCCACCAACGCCCTACCGCATCCTTTTCTGCATCTCCGGCGGGCATCACTTGAATCACTCCAACCCTGTCGCAAGACTCTACATCCTGTTTCCACGGCGTCACATGCATCCATCTGAAGAAGTTTGCATTATGATCAAGTAGCAAACCATTAGAAAAATCACTCATCCAAGGTGGTACCGACAATCCCACACCCGGCCATTCATTACTGGTACGTTGGGCATACCCTTTCATTTGTAACACACGGTCGTTCAGCCATATTTTTCCTTCTCCGAAACGTGTTTTCCTAAAACCAGTTCTGGTGGCAACTTCATCAATAATCTTATCGTTTACTATCAGTCTGGTTTTTACTTTATAGAGATAACCATATCCCCAACTCCAGAAATGAAGATTATCCAGTTTTTGAGAAGCTTTTACCGTCACCGTTGTTTTAGGGCTTACTACCATCGGTTCACCTCTGAAAGTACTTACCAGTTTATCGTCATAGTCGTATACACTGACTTCATAATTCACATTGAAAGGAGTATCGTATTCATTACGTATTTCTGATTCAGCATTTATAACAGCCTCGCGACTCTTGGTATGTATATCAGTCGCATAAACATAAACCCCTGTAGTCTGTAAGTTACTATATAAAGGTAAAGTTTGATATAGCTTGTCCGTAATATGCAACCATACATTTTTAGGTATGCCTCCATAATTAACATTGAAGTTTTTATCATTCCACTGATACCTGCTTCCTGTTGCTCTCTCTTTATAGTTCCAGTCATTGTCAGTCCGTACGGCAATCACGTTTTCGCCACCAAAATTCAAATAGGATGTCAAGTCGAAACCTACCGCCATCACCCCATTCTCATGCAGTCCGATATGATTACCATTCACATAAAAGTCAGCTCCCTGACGCACTCCTTCAAACTCAATAAACACTTTTTTTCCTTTTGCTGTCTTAGGCAATTTAAAGTGTTTACGATACCAAGATATGGTATCAGTCATGTTTTCAATGCCGACTTTAAAAGCTTCATCTTCATTAAAAGCATGTGGCAACGTTACCTTTTTCCAATCTTTATCAGAAAAGGAGTTCTTTTCTGCTCCCTGAATATCTCCTACGTGTAATAACCATTGGGAGTTAAAATTATATTTCTCCCTGTTGTTAGCTCTTGATCCAATTGTCACTAAAAGTAACAGAAGCATCAATTTTATTATCCTCGTTCTCATCATCATAATAAAAATAATAAATCTCAAAGGACCATTATATATAAGTCCTTTGAGGTTCTTATAATCAATCAAATATTGAATCTATCGTTGTAAAGTCTCCAGGAAATCAATCTCTATAATTCTCAATTCCTTATTCGTTTTTTCACCTCCTTTTACCCGAAGAAGATCCATATCTCCCGCATGAGGTTCAACCACTTCTATAATCTGCCCAAAGCCATCTGACTCTTGCGCAGCTCCCTTTAACCTGATAGTTATCTTATCTGTCTTAACCGGTTTGACCGATAAGTGAATATATCCCAGACTTTTTTCACTTTCTCCGCTCCAGATAAATTCATCACCAGCAAAAATTTCCAATGGATAAGAACGGCGTCTCCAACCGGTTAGCTTAATGCAGATGTCATCTATCTCGGCACGTCTTTCTAACTGATATGTTATCCAAGCCGTACTTAACTTACCATCATTTCTCCATTCACTCAACTCATTATCATCATAGCTATTAGCTACTGTCTCATTGTTTGTACCTGCAACGGCTGATTTAACCCTGACAGAAATCTTCGAGTCTTTATATGACGGGGTAGAAGGTGTCTCTCCACGGTCAAAACGACTGGAAAGCTGACTGTCCGGGAAGAACTTGCTAAGTCCGTCTTTCACTTCCACGGGTATAGTAGTAAATGAAACCTCATTTGACTGCAATCCGGCAGTTTCAGCCTTCACTGTAACCTTACCGGCTTTATCGGTAGAACGGATCAATACTCTTGTTATACCACATTCTACCGGAAGTTCCTTAGCCAGAACATAGTTGTCATCAGCCTGTGCTATTCCACCCCGCCATTCAGCCGGACCTTTCAAATCAAATTTCACCATATTATTGGCAAGCGGACATCTGTCACCGTTTCTATCAACAACTTCCACTTGCAACATCGCCAAGTCGGCTCCATCAGCATAAACTCCCTTAGGACCATGCATTAATGTCAATTTCAACCGTTCGGGTTCTCCAACTGTTTTGATAGAATACCGGCTTAACTCTTTATTATCATCATCATAACTTACAGCTTCAATCACACCTTTCTCCCACTGTATGGCATCAAAAGTGAACAAAAAACGATACTCCTGTTGACCGAAGCCCTTTGATTTTCCGTTAACAAACAATTCTACCTTACTACCGGAAGAAACAACATATACCGGTTTAACGACATCAGAGGTATAATTCCAATGACCAATAATGTAAGTATGCTCTTTTTCAACATCTACCCAACCGTCCCACATTACTTTATGGGCAAAAAAGCCATCTTTAGGTATTCTCAAGGGATCGACCACTCCGCTCCGACGATAGTTTTCTGCGCCACGACCATAAGTTTGTGTATCAGAGAACACGATCTTTGCCCCTCCTGAACTTACCCTGTCGCCGGTTCCCGGACGTTCTCTCCAATAATCATACCATCTACGAATGAACTCTATTGCAAGCATATCTTGATTATGATTGTATGCACTGGCATCCTGCCCTTTGTGCAAGGGACCTGCGCCCTGTTTATGGAAAGGATAGCTATATTCATCCCAATTCTTACGTAAACCCTCATCACGGCAATACTCCGTCGCAAACATCGGGTGATGACTGCTCTTATTAATATAAAGCATCTCACCCCCATATTCAGCTTCACGAATATCCAACATCTCACGTGAACCAATTGCCCTGCCACCATAAGGATCATATTTATCACGGATAGCAATCATTTCAAGCATATGTTCACGACTTATGGATTCATTGCCGGATTCATAAAATAAAATACTCGGACTATTGCGGTTATAAATAATCGCATCACGCATCAATTCCACCCGTTGTCCCCACCAGCGTCCTACCGCATCTTTTTCCGCATCTCCGGCAGGCATCACCTGAATCACTCCCACTCTGTCACATGATTCTATATCCTGTTTCCACGGCGTAACATGCATCCACCGGTAAAAGTTGGCATTATGCTCAAGCATCAAACCATTAGAATAATCGCTCATCCAAGGGGGAACTGACATGCCTACCCCCGGCCATTCATTACTGGAACGTTGCGCATAGCCTTTCATTTGTATAACACGGTCATTCAACCAGATTTTTCCATTGCCGAAACTGGTCTTTCTAAAGCCTGTTCTGGTGACAACTTCATCAACGACCTTGTTATCAACTATCAACTTTGTTTTTACATCATAAAGGTATCCATATCCCCAACTCCAAAAATGAAGATTTTCCAATTCCCGGGCTGCTTTTACTGTCACTGTCTCTTTGGGATTTACCTGTATAGACTCGCTCCCAAAAGTACTCACCAAACGGCCGTCATAATCATATACACTCACCTCATAATTCACATTTAACGGTGTGTCATATTCATTACGTACTTCAGATTCCGCATTTATAATGGCTTTGCGGGTTTTGGTACGTATATCTGTCGCATAGATATATACACCGGTAGTCTGCAAATTGCTATACAGAGGAAGTGTTTGGTATAATTTATCAGTGATATGTAACCATACATTCTTAGGAATTCCTCCATAATTAGCGTTAAAGTTTATATCATTCCATTGAAAACGGCTTCCTGTAGCTTTCTCTTTATACAGCCAGTCATTATCCGCCCTTACTGCAAGGACATTTTCACCATCATAATTTATATAGGGAGTCAAATCAAATCCAAAGGCCATAACACCGTTCTCATGCCGTCCGATATGCTTTCCGTTCAAATAGAACTCGGCCCCTTGCCGCACTCCCTCAAATTCGATAAAAACTTTCTTTCCTTTGGCCGATTTAGGAAGCTTGAAATGCTTGCGATACCAAGCAATGGTATCAGTCATATATTTAATGTTCACCTTAAATGCTTCATCCTCATTGAAAGCATGCGGTAACGTAACCTGTTTCCATTTCTTATCAGAAAAAGAGCTTTTTTCCGCTCCTTGAACGTCCCCTACATGTAACAGCCATTGAGGGTTAAAGTTATATTTTTCCCTATTATTTGCTCCCAACGCCGCAGGAATCAATAAAAGGAATAATAACCATTTCATTGCTCTTTGTTTTTCCATATTATTAATAACTTAAATTATAATTGATATTTAATCTAATTTATACACTTCAGTACCCGCCAACAAAAAGCACCCTACCCCATAATCTTCAAAGTCAGGAACACTCTTATAAGTCACAGGCTGACTGTCTTTTGGCTCCTTGCCACTTCCCTGCACATATCCCAAAAAGCCATCGGGATGTATGCACTCTTTGACAATCGCATTCCAAGCTTTGAGGACCACAGGCAAATATTCCTGTTTATTCAAAATGCCGTTCCGTATTCCCCATGCCATACCATATATAAACAAGGAAGTTCCCGAAGTCTCTTTTCCACCATAGTTGGACTCATCATGCAAGCTCACATTCCAAAACCCATCTTCACGCTGACAAGCTTTTAAAGCTTTGCTCATTGCCAGAAAATCAGTTAAATAATTCTGTCGATGAGATTCATCAGCAGGAATCTCATTTAATACCCTTGTCAGGGCTGCATAGACCCATCCGTTTCCTCTGCTCCAGAAACAGTTCTTTCCATTGGGTTCTTTATACGGAGGAACAAAATTAGCATCTCTCCACCATAATCCCTCTTTTTGATTAAATAACCCATTACCACCGATATTATTCCGCGAACAGGAGTACATCTGCCACATCTTATCATAATATTTCTGTTCACCAGTCAGTCTACCCAATTGGGCAAAAATAGGCATTCCCATCTGGATGGCATCAATCCAAGTCCAGTCATTCACTTGCGGAGTGTTGACTAACATATCCATCGTTGCCTTTATATTTCTTATTTTCGCAGGATCGGGAGAAATCTTGTATAATTCGATATATGCCTGTCCACAACAGTGGTCATCCGCATTACGGGTGATATTACCACCACGCATTCCCCATTTATGGAAATCGGCCCAGTCGTAAGCATAATCATAATAATCCGAACGGGGATAGATAGTATGCAGAGCCATCAAACCCTCATAATAGACACCGCGTGTCCATATATTGCTGGGCCTGAATTTACCGACATAACTGGGACGGGTATAATCCGCATGCTTCTTCATGAAATAATCATTTACCTTGATAATGGTTTTCAACGTCTCTTTCCGATCGGGAAGAGATTGGGCCGGAAGTGAACTCCATCCGGACAAAAGTAACAAAACAACCAGTATTTGTTTTCTCATGGATATAAGTTTAATTATTGATAAATTTATTCTTTGATACAAAAGTAGGGGTAAGCTTCCATGTCTAAATAGAGAGCAGTACTAATCCATTGACTACAATTCAAATATGCCGGAAACAATAATATAGACAGCCCGGAAAGTAATATTTTCCATGTTTTTGTATATTTGTCCAGTTAATACTAATTATAAATGCCGTCCTTTGTGTGTCCTTTTATAATCGGGACATACATAAACATTAATAAAAAGGAAAATGAGAAACGCAGTATTTTATTCTATCCTCATCATAGGATTCCTCACTTCAGGAATGATTTTCGCGCAGGGAAAGCAACGCCAGATGGAAGCATTAGACAGAGGACTAGTAGCAGTAAAAACGGACGGCGGTGTCTTTATCAGCTGGCGCTTGTCAGGCAATGAAAGAGATGCAGCTTTCAATGTCTACAAAAACGGGAAACTGTTCAAATCCTTATCCGCCGGAGAAGCGACCAGCCTAACTGACAGTTCAGGAAAACCGAGTGATAAATATGTGGTGAGAACCATTGTGAATGGCAAAGAGACTTCTTCTTCTAAAGAAGTGACACCTTGGGCAGAAGAATTCCTGACCATCCGGATAAATCGTCCGCAAGGCGGAACAACTCCTCCGGGTGTCACTTATGTCAGGGCCAAACACCCGCCTGTGATACAGAAGTATCCGGAAGGGCAAGCATATACGTATGTTCCGGGTGATTGCAGCGTAGGTGATTTGGACGGAGACGGGGAATATGAAATCATTGTAAAATGGAACCCTTCCAACCAAGCCGACAACTCTTTCTCCGGTGTGACAGGGCCTGTATATCTGGATGCTTATAAACTAAACGGAAAACAATTATGGAGAATTGATTTAGGAAAAATATCCGTGCCGGTTCCCACTACACCCAATTTATGGTATATGACTTTGATGGTGATGGTAAAGCAGAATTGGTTTGTAAAACAGCACCAGGAACAATGGACGGAAAAGGAAAAAAAATATTCCTCGGTACGGATGACCCGGAAAAAGACTGGAGAAATCTGGAAATGAACCATAAGACCTGCGGCTATATTCTTGAAGGACCGGAATATCTTACCATTTTCAGCGGTGAGACAGGGGAAGAACTTCACACTATACCTTATGAAGTAGAACGCGGAGAAGTCAGTTCGTGGGGGGACAGCTATGGTAATCGTGTAGACCGTTTTCTCGCCTGTGTAGCTTACCTGGACGGAGTGCACCCAAGTGTTGTCATGTGTCGCGGTTATTACGCAAAAACAACATTAGTGGCATATGATTTCATGAATGGCAAACTAGTCAAACGCTGGAAGCATATCTCTGATGTGAAAGGTAAAGGAGCATACGGACAGGGAAATCATAATCTGTCAGTAGCCGATGTAGACGGCGACGGTTGTGACGAAATTATTTATGGTTCCTGCGCTATCAATAACGACGGAACATTACTTTACCGCACCGGACTGGGACATGGTGATGCCATGCATATAGCCAATCTCGACCCTGACCGTCCGGGATATCAGGTGTGGGAAGTACATGAGGAAAAAGAGGCCTGCCAAACTTATGGTTATGAAATGCACGATGCACGAACCGGAGAAATCCTTTGGGGCGGTCCAACCAAAGGAGATAACGGACGCGGATTGGCAGCAGACATTGATCCCAATCACCGTGGATTTGAAATGTGGAGTTCCGGTGTGCCGGGAGTATATAATTGCAAAGGGGAAAAGATTTCAGATAATAAACCCGGCATCAGTTTCCGTGTATATTGGGATGGTGACTTACAGGATGAAATACTGAACGGTACGAACCTTTCCAAATGGAACGGGAATAAAGCAGTAACTATCCATACGTTTCCCGGCGCAATGCATTGTAACGGTACAAAACGGACTCCAAATGTCAGTGCCGACCTATTCGGTGACTGGCGGGAAGAAGTTGTCTTCTATGATGCTAATGACCCAAGCAAACTACGTATATATACCACAACTATTCCTACAGAACATCGTTTATATACATTAATGCATGATCCTATGTATCGCTTGGGAATTGCCTGGCAAAATACCGGATATAACCAACCACCGCATTTGGGGTTCTATATCGGAGATGGATTGAAAAATATTCCTTGGCCGGAGATGTACACACCAAGATCTGATCTGTTCGACCAATAAGTAATATCGACGAAAAACCAGAATTGTAAGATACAGATATACAACAATATATTCATTCACTTTTTTCCTTTTAAAGGAACGCATCGTTGGTTTAAAACCAAGGCATCGTTCCTTTTAAACCAACGGAGCGTTCCTTTTAAACCAAGAAAATACTTATATTCAGACCTTATTTTCTAATTTTCCTAGAAGCTGCAATAGTATTCAGGAAGACTTACTTTCCTCCCTATTACCTATCCCAAAAAGCATCCTACTTTAGCCATTAAGAACGCACCGTGTACGATAACAGTGAAAATCAGTGAAAGAATTTAAAAGAGAAACAAATACAACAGAATTATTTGGAGGTTAGTTTGCAAAGACATACATTTGTCATGTGATTTTTTTCATAGTATTAGATTTAAGGTTAACAAAGGTTG
>ERZ773241.615-NODE-615-length-40169-cov-3.194421_pt1 | contig 40169 bp, 30 predicted proteins | sample MGYA00580989_ERZ773241 | MGnify/ENA primary metagenome ERZ773241 (study PRJEB29015, sample SAMEA2737804) | human gut metagenome | biome: human gut; feature: human-associated habitat; material: faeces | place: China | collected 2012 ... | reverse complement strand
GATTCGGGAGTGCGGATTGGCGTTGGCGGAAAAACTTCGGAAGTCCCCGGATTCTACAAAAAAGATCGCGTCAGCAAACCTGTCATTTACGTATATCAGCGCTATGAATCTAACGATCCAAGAAGCCGGCGGGCTCAGTTCACCGTGTTCCATGAATTGGCGCACTATCTTTTGGACACATTGCCAGCTGATGCTCCACTGCTATCAGCCGAACTGGAAGCCTGCGAGGATCGGAGCGCCTTTGAAGAACGCATATGCGACGCTTTCGCCGCGAATTGTCTTATTCCCGATGAACTGTTGAAAGACTGTCTGAAGGAGTATGGACTGAACTCGGAAGGGGCTTCCGAGCTATACAAAAGATCCTATGCGTCGGCTCAGTGCGTTGCACATAGGTTGCGGGATTGTTTTAGGACAAGTGGCTTTATATGGGTTGTCTATGCGGACGGAAGAATGCGTTCGATATCTCGAGGATTGGTGACTTCGGAATATCGTGTTGTGGCCACGAGCGCGAAAATGAGTATTCATGACACGTGTCTTCCGGATACGGAGTTGCTGCTTCGTTCCCCGGAAGAATGGTCCGAACAATACGAACTAGCATTGGACGGCGCCTATAACGTTTCCGCAACCGGCTGTGGTTCCAATGGTGGAGTATTCGTGGTGGGGAATACTAAGAAGAACAAGGGTAAACCATTTTGCCGAGAATGCATGAGACAGATCGATTTGACGGAGGAGGCACGTGAAATCTGCCGCATCATCAGCAAGATTCATTCAAAGTGGAAGCTTGGGTGCGGAAAGGAGAAACTAATCTGCTATCTTCTGGGAAAAGATAACAAGAAGACGAAGATTATGCGTGCATGCTTCGGCGAATATAAGGGTTTCTCCAGTGGTCGGCGGTTAACACGAAGGATATTGGAAACCGTATTTGAAGAGCTGATTGTAAGAGGGATTGTGACTTATGCAGGTATAGGAGAGTACCCTGGACTTGTAGAGGGAAAGCGTTTTGACGATATCAATGATGATGGGTTCTATCTGATTCTGGGGAATCCGGAATACAATCGCGTCTGAATCGATTCTGAGGTGTTTAGCGCTAATGGTCATCAGCATGAGCCATACAAAAAGGTGCCTCCACCTAAAACCAAGGGCGGAGACACCGTTGCTCTAAGGAAGTATGGTCAGAATCCGTAATGCCAGTGTTCGTCAGAAATGCGTTGCGCGTTGACCTGCCCCTGAACGCTGTCGATTGCTTGGAGCATGGCTTGTGCATCACCTTGGATGGTCTGATTGTCTAGGTTTGCGTCGTCCAAATCGCTGCGAGTGCTGACGATAACGCGTTCAAGCACGGTCAGTGGATATTCATGGGCCATATGCCCCTTGAAGGATTTGCTCATTTCCTTGGCCCATGCGATACGGTATTCCAAGGTTTCGCGTGATGCCGAGTCCGAGGAGGGATTATCCGCAACATAATTGCGTACCTTTTCCATCGATTGTTCAAATGTCTTTTGGTGGCTCTTTACCTTTGTGATTACTTTGCGCACAGTTTGCTCGGTTTTATGAAGCGTAGTAGCGGAATCGGAGGCGACGCAATTATAGTCGGTTGAGATCAGGTACGGTGCCGATGCGTCCACGAACTCATGCCATACATCTTTGGAAAGATCGACAACATGAATCGTATTGCCCACGAGTGCGCGATTTTCTAAGCTCTTGTTCATATCCTTTACTGCCACTTGTAGGTCTTCCGTGGCTTGAGTGCATGCATTGTAGGCGTCGGACGAAGTTGTTGTATCGTCTTCTGCCGTGGCGTTGGATCGTCTGGCCGAATCTGCGCTTTTCCTCGAAGTGTCGGCTTCGTTGTATTGATCGCTGCTCGGGGAATTCGACGTTGCGGATGTCTGATCATCCTGTGGAAGTTCGCCTTGCCGGTTTGTCGATTGTTGTGGAACGGCAAATGTGAAGGCAAGTACGAGCGCAACGGCTATTCCGACGAGCATGGGCCAGTAGTTGGCAAGGAAATCATTCTTGGGCTTCTTCATCTTTTTGTTCTCCTTACGCAGAAATGGGATCCTGCTGTTTATATAAACCGGATAAAACTCATGGAGAGGATTGGAACGGTGTGCTTTCTTATGACATGCCGAAGTGAGATTTGTCCGGTTAAAGAAAGTGACGGCAAAAATCTAGTGAAAGAAGAAGGAAATGATGGGATGGCCTGGTTGTGGGCAACTGCCCGTAGAGAAGTGGAACGGACCGTGGGGTGTGGCCAGCTTTACGTTGGAGCCGCATAAGCCGTTGACTGACGAGGATCGCAAAAATGCGGACATATACAATTCATATCTGTCTTGGGGCGATGGATGGTTCACTTTTGATTCGATGTATGTCACAGGCACAACAGATGAGTATTACGCTGATTTCACTCATGCGAAAGAAGCTTGTGCCGATGGAAGGTACTACGAGACCTGTATTTATTGGATGGAACCCATGACGGTTGTTGAGGCATTGAGGGTGTATCATCCGAGTCCGAAGCTGGCAGATTTGGCAGATGACGTCAGAGAAGCAGTTTATAACTTCGATATTACGCAGTGCGATCGGCTTGAACAGATTCAGGGCAATCTGGACTTGATTACTGACAGCTTGTGGAGTGCGTTGTTGCAACTGAGACGCTGTCAAGGTTTCTTTGATGGCTGGAATGATGAGAAGGGGAAAAGCGATTTTGCTGTACTCGAAAATCGTTACATGGAACTTATTGATGATGTGCAGGAAGCTATAGGATAGATCGTCTTCACAGAAGTGATGGTTCAGATTCGACTCTATTGTAGACTTCACATTTCATTTCCTCGGTGGTCTTTTTAGCCGCCCTGGGCCTACATGGTGAATGGTCTTCTTCGGGCATTGCCAATTCATCCGGCGTGTGCATGGTCGATTCTGTCAGTACATTTCTTATGAAATACACTATGCACCGCTGGTATTTCGCGTTTGACAGCATTGAATTGGCGGTGAAGACTACCCTCGTACGCTGTTCACCGATTAGCGGTCGTATGCCTTTAGAGCTACGTTTGATGATGCCTCTGATGAATCGATTCCCGCTGTTTCTTTTCCTTCATATCATCCGCTATACCGATTGACTTGTGATATCCCTCCGGAAGCCATATCGATGGTGACGAGCATGTTTATTTTTCACCGAGCTGTTTCAGAAGTACTTACTCCACGCACCGTTTTGCATATGCTGAACTGATGCAGATAATTTCATTACCTGCATAATATGGAAGCGATTATTCAAAGGCGATAGGAAGAGAAGCACCATGGACGCTGGCAAGAAAATCCTGCTGGACTTATTAACCGGTTCGCTTCGGTTCACAGTACCGGTGTATCAGCGCAGATACTCATGGGGCGAGGCGCAGTGCCGGCAATTGTGGGCCGACATTGTAACGGCTGGCAGGCATCCTGAGAGAACGCATTTCACCGGGTCGATCGTGTGGATGCAGGAAGGCGGCATCGGCCCGGATGGTGTCAGCCGGTGTCTGCTCATCGACGGCCAGCAGCGCCTCACCTCGGTGACCCTGTTGCTTATCGCACTGGCCGAATATGCCCGAGAGCGCCCTGAAAACCTGCGATTCTCCGCAGACATGCTCATCGACCGTGGCTATCTTGTCGACAAGTACGCAACCGGCGAAGGCTACTACAAGTTGACGCTTTCCGGCGACGATAGGGAAGTGCTGCACAGCATGTGCGACCATGTGGTCGCCCCTGATCGGCCAAACCATGCCAATACGGGTTCCCGGCTGGAAACGAACCTCGATCTGTTCCGTTCACTGGTCGCCGCAATCGATGATGCGAACGTGGTGTGGAACGGTTTGCAGCGTCTCGAAGTCGTGTCTGTCACCTTGGACCAAGATCGTGACGAACCGCAACTGGTATTCGAATCAATGAATTCCACCGGGCTTGATCTGGAGACTTCCGATCTGGTACGCAACTACATGCTCATGGGGTGCCCCATGGCCGAGCAGAACACCCTATACGCCGACTACTGGCTGCCCATGGAACGTGTTCTCGGCAACCTCTCATTCGATGTGTTCCTGCACGACTGGATGGTCGTTACATTGAAAAAGCCCGTGCTCAAAGGCCACGTCATGTACGCGGAATTCAAACGTTTCGCGGCCGACAGTTCCTTGCCGCGCATGGAACGCACGCGTAATCTTCTGGCGAACATGCTGGAATACGCCAAATACTATGCCGCTATCAAAGGCGTTGCCGCCGCTGGCAGCTGCGATATGAACGTGGACCGCCGTCTCGAATCAATTCAAAAACTGGGCAGCACGGTTACGGACCCGTTGGTTATGTACATGTTCGCGGCATGGAAGCGTGATCGCGTAAGTTGTGATGGACTGCTGCGCATGCTTGCGGATCTTGAATCGTATCTGTTCCGCAGAATGATCTGCTCGGTATCCAGCAACGGATTGAACAAGCTCGTTCCGTCGCTGATCGTCAGACTTGATTCGGCTGAAGATGATTTGGCCGAAACCTTCGCCGCACTACTCATCACCGAGACTGCCAAAGCCTCACGCATGCCTACGGACAGTGAATTCAGACAGGCGTTGCTCGGCGAGAACCTGTACCGGCCGGCCTGGCGATGCAAGTATCTGCTTGCCGGCTTGGAGAACTATAACCACCCCAAGGATCCGCGGTCCTTCAGCGAATACACCATCGAACACATCATGCCGCAGAACGCCATGGCGCACGCCGAATGGCGCAATATGCTCGCAGACCTCGACCGATTCCCGCTATTGGTGAACAGTCTGGGTAATCTGACACTGACCGCATACAATTCGGAGCTTTCCGACGGAACGTTCGAACAGAAGAAGAACCGTGCGGTCGGCGGATACGATAACGAATACCTATCCATTTCCGTGGAACTGCACGATGCTTCGCGATGGAACGAACAGGCGATCGCGCAGCGAGGCACCCGACTTGCCGATCTCGCATTGCAGGTGTGGGCACGCCCCACAGCGGGGAATGAGGTTATGCAGACTCTGCGCAATCGGAACGTGAACCAGGGGGAACGCGAACAGAATGCCGTTGATTTCGCTGATTTGTGCAAACGCGGAGTCCTCGCGGCCGGAGATGTGCTGGAAAGCTGTTACGCTGGCGTAACTGCCGCGGCTACCGTAACCGAAGACCATCGCATCCGCTTGGCCAACGGCGAGATATTCGACAGTCCATCCGGCGCGTTTCGCCGTGCCAGAATGCTCGAAACCGGCGAGGATAAGCAGGTCAACGGGTGGACAGTGTGGAAAGTCGCGGACGGCAGAACTTTGAACGAATTGCGGTAAGTCGGCAGTAATATCTCGCTGCGGCGTAGTTTCTGGAATGGATTGTACGAATATGCCGCAACACGGGCTGATTTTGTCGACGTGTATGGCGATCCATCCGGCTGCAAAACAAACAGCGACACATGGACAAGTTTCGGCGTGGGTTCGGAAATCTGCCACCCAGATGGGACGCTGAATATCCGTGGCGGCTATATTACGGTCGACCTGTACTTCACCGACACGTTCCAGTATGCGAAGCTCTACACCATGAGGGATTCCGTTGAACGGATACTGGCAAATCTGGGCGAGGTGATGTGGAACGAGCCGGAAGCCGACAAAAAACTGGCATCTTTGAGTGCGCCGTGATGTAGATTTCTCCGGTGACATGACGGAAACCTACCGGTGGATGACGGACGGGCTGCTCGCCATGCGCAATATGTATGGGCTGCTCGGCTGATGTTTTGGCCGTTTCGACTGCTGTGCGTTCAATGCTTCATACAATGAACGTAGTCATCCGAAAAGAGGCCGTCATGAAATACGGGATGAGGAAACCTAGCTGGAACATCTACGACGCCGAAACGAACGACATGGACACGAAAATCCACAACAACCAATACACGGTGAACTGACGGAAACGATTGTAGCCGGCGCCGCCTAGCATGCAATATGGGAAACGACGCCGGCCGCAACGACCGGCCAAGACGGACGGAACACACGAAAAGGCGAATCAAACACAGCATGGGCAAGAACGGCACGCAACCAACAACGAAAAACGTCACACCGGCGGTCACCCCATGGGGTAAGAACCGTGTGAAGAACACCGAAACCGGCAATCACGTGCTCATCATGCCGGGCATTGGATACACCGTAGACCGACCGCTGCTGTACTGGGCAGCGCAGGCACTTGCGGCCAACGGATGGTTCGTGGACCGGCTCGACCTGAAACTGACGGAAAGCGTCGAGTTTCCGGAAATGATCGCCTGCATGGAACGCGTGGTCGACGAATGGCGCAAGGCGGCGCTCGAACATGCTGCCGAATCGGGTGAGGAGCCGCATTTGCTGGTCGTCACCAAATCGCTCTCCACACTCTCATATCCGCATTCCGCAAGACTAGGATTGCGTGTGGTGCTGCTCACCCCGGTACTCAATCCGCCGCCATTCGACAAGCACAAGTCGGTCATTCCCGCGCCGCTACCGGGAACTGCCGGCAGCCCGATGCCGCTAATCTGCGCAGGTGACGCCGACCCATACTACGATGACGCCAAAGCGCATCTGCTCACCGACCATGTGCGCACGTACGCTGGTGCCAACCATTCCATCGAAGTACCGGACGATTGGCAGACGTCGCTCGACTACCTGAAACAGGTCACGCAAGCCATCGTCGACTACGCCGGCTGAAAAGACCGGGACGGAATATGCGCATCGTATTGCAGAAGGTCGGCGAAGGATCCGTCGACGTGGTCGACGAGACAAGCGGAGAAGTCGACACCACATTCGAACCACAGCATATAGGCATCGGCTATGTGCTGCTCGTCGGAGTGGAAGACACGGACGGAGCGGAGCAAATCGACTGGCTCGCCCGCAAAATCGCCAATCTACGCGTCTTCGAAGACGAGAACGGCAAAATGAACCGTTCCATCCACGACGTGAACGGCAGTGTGCTGTCCATCTCCCAATTCACGCTATACGCGGACGTGCGCAAAGGCAACCGCCCAAGCTTCGTGAAAGCCGGAGCGCCCGCGCACGCCGAACAGACGTGGCACGGATTCAACGACGCCCTGCGCGTGCAAGGACTCGAAGTAAAAGAAGGACGATTCGGCTCCCACATGCGCGTGCGGCTCGCCAACGACGGTCCGGTCACCATCATCCTTGACACCGACGAACTCGGCGTCTGACCCAGAACCCAACGTGAAGCCCTATATCCGACGATTGTCATAGGGTAAAACGCATGGGAATATGGAACGACCGCAAATTGATCGTCAACTGCCTGCCGTTGACCGAATCCGAACGTGCGCAATTCATACGTGCTGCGAAAGACATACCACAGGAATTCGTCGGCGATTCGACCCAACGGGGAAGCATGAGCTGGACCGCCGCAGTACCGGAGGAACTCAAAGCCAAAGCCACCGCGGTCATCGGCAACATCACGCCCGAAACATGCGCGCAATGCCCCAGACTCGAATGGCTGCAGACCTGGAGCGCCGGCGTCGACAAATACCAGCGACCCGGCATCCTGCAGCCCGGATCCATGCTCACCAATGCCACCGGAGCCTACGGGCAAAGCGTCTCCGAACACATGTTCGCCATGATGTGGGCCATCATGAAGAACCTGCACATCTACGCGGCAAGCAACCCGAACGCCATGTGGCAAGACGCGGGCCGCGCCATCAGCCCCAACGGAAAAACGGCGCTCGTCATCGGAACCGGCGACATCGGATCACACTTCGCACGACTCTGCAAAAACGTCGGAATGACAACCATCGGCATTCGCCGTAATCCCGCCGTCGAAGCACCGGGCGTCGACCATATCGTAGGATTCGAGTCCCTCGGCGACGTCCTGCAATACGCCGATGTGATCGCCATGTGCGTACCATCCACTTCGACAACGTACCACCTGCTCAATGCGGAACGCATCGCATCTCTCAAACCTGACGCCATCATCATCAACGCGGGCCGCGGCGACGCCATTGAAAGTCAGGCGCTTGCCGACGCGCTCGCGGAAGGACGAATCCATGGCGCCGCGCTCGATGTGACCGAACCGGAGCCGCTGCCGGCCGACTCGCCGCTGTGGTGCGAGCCGAAATGCCTCATCACCCCACATGTGGCGGGAGGCAACCATCTTGAGATCACCGAACGCAGTGTCATCTCCATTGCATTAGGCAACGTCCGCTGCTATGCCAACGGTCAGTCGCTCGACAATCGCATGCCCATCAAAAGCTGACGGTCGCGCGTGCGGGGAGACCCGTATGATGGCAGTCGGGAAGAAAGGAAAGGGTATGACATTGAACAAATGGCGTCGTGCGACGGAATGGTTCATGACGGCATTGGCGTTGGTGTTCCTGTTCGCGTATTCGTGGGAAGTTCTGGCGAGGACGCATATCCTGTTGTGTGAAATGGTGATCAACATCATCTGGATGGTGTTCATCGCCGACTGCGTCGTTTCGATCCTGCTGGCGGAAGATAAGAAAACCTGGTTCAAAGACAATCTGCTGATGCTGGTGTCCATCGCATTGCCCGTCTTCAGGCCGTTGAGACTGCTGCGTCTGGTGGCAGTGCTCAACGTGCTCAATCGTACCGGTGGCATGGCGGTGCGTGGGCGCATCACACTGTACACATGCTGCAGCGTGACACTACTGATGTATATCGGCGCCCTTGCCGAATTGGATGTGGAACGTGGGGTTCCGGGCGCTTCCATCACCGATTTCGGTGAAGCGATATGGTGGTCGTTCGTGACCGTCACCACAGTCGGCTATGGCGATTTGTCTCCGGTGACATGGCAGGGAAGATGCATCGCCATCGGACTGATGATAACCGGCGTTGCCCTGATCGGCATCGTCACCGCGACGCTGGCTTCATGGATTGTCGACCGTGTTCGTGACGAGACCGACAAGCGTGCGGATGAGGCGGAATCGGAAACGGAACAGTTGCGCCACAATGTGCGGGAACTGACGGACACCGTCAACCAGCTGCGCGATGATATCGCGCAGCTGCGCAGGCTATAGCGGTTCTCGTGACTGCACCGGTATTATCGGTCGGTTCCACGGTCAACGCGACGGTATCTGTGGGCGTGCTCGAAGCCGCCACCGATTACAAGGGTCAGCGCTCGCTGCCGCGCGACTTCTCCATAGGACTGAAGCAGGGCTCCATTACCAACCAGCGTAGATCGGGCCGCTGCTGGAATCCGAACCGGTGGAACTCGATCCATGGCAGCCGCTCACCAAGCGTTGCCGCTGATATAACCGGTATGGAGCGAAGCCGTGGCTGGGATTGCAGCCACGGCTTTCCTGTTCCGCTGTGCTGATACTCTTTCATAAGAACAAATGTGCGAACGATTGGGGTTCAGTTGGCGGATACTTTGTCATGGCTTTCCGACGAACTACGCAGCGAATGCAGTCAGCCTGTATTGCAGCGTGCCCGTGGAATCGCCAACCAGTGGCGTGCGAAAATGTCGGATCTGCATTGCCTGAACGACTCCGATTCCGACCGCATCACCCTGCATGCCAATATGCGGGGCACCACCTCACCGTCCAGCCGATACGAAGTGCAGGCCACGCTTGATTTGCATGATGAGCTTTTCTTGGCCAGGTATTGCTCGTGCCCCGCGTTCAACGGTTCGCAGCACGGTTATGGCACGTATTCGTCGGCATATTCGCCCAGCTACCGCAACAATCCAAAATATCGCAGTTTCGATGATGATGACGATGAATACGATTATGTCGATGATTATGATGATTTCGGTTCAGGATCGACGTTCGGTCATGTGCAGGACGATGACGAGTTCGATTCGGATCCGGCTGGGGGGCGCCGCTATACCGGCATGTGCAAGCATGTCGCCGCAATGCTGCTGCTGTTTCTTGACCAGCCCGAACGGTTCCGCGGATTCAAACGAAGTGGCGTGACCTCGCATATCCTATCCGACTACATGCGTGCGCTGGATGCGAAGAATGACAATACCGGTCAAAGCGCGCAGCTTGACGTGCTCAAGCGCATCGTCGACGCGAAAAGCCGTCTCGCCGACGAGCAACGAGGCGTCATTACGCAAGGGGCCACGAAAACAAAACGCAAGAGCGGTTCCATCATGGTGAAACCGGGAAGCGTATGTCTGGAGCCCACGCTGATCATGAACCGTGAGCTGTGGAGCCTGACGTTGAAAATCGGCTGCGGCGACGCAAGTTATATCATCAAAAGCATTTCCAAATTCGTAGCCGACATGCACAACGGGGCATACGTGTCATACGGGCAGAAACTCTCGTTCACCCACACTCCGGACATGCTCGAACCGTTCTCGCTGCAGCTGTTCCGATTCCTGCAAGGTGTTGTTGGATCACGTGTCGCTGCACAGCTGCAGAACAACTACTATTACGCGCCAGACGTGCGTATCGAACGTGAAATCATGCTTACCGATGGGGAATTGTGCGATCTGCTGAACCTGTTCGAAGCGGAACCGCAACAGGACTACATCGAAGACGTGCTGATAGCACGCGGGCCGCTGGAAGCTCCCAAGCATGAGGGGCGTGAGAGGGCGCGGCAGCTCACTCCGGATGATTTCGCCCATACGGATGACGCCGCTCCGGGCTATGTCGAAGTGGCCACGCCAGGGGAGTCCAGGTCGCATACTATCGCCATATTCGATGGCAATCCGCAATTTCGGTTCATCGCCGAATATGTGAAGGAAGGCGCTTCGTCGGGCGTGCGTATCACGTCGAACCGTACCATCACGGATCGGATTGTTGGGCAGCGGGGCGTGTACCTCATGAGTGCCGAGCATAACGGCACTCCGACGGATTCCCATATGATGCCAGTGAGCGGACTCTTCCGTTGTACCGACAGCATCCTTCCCGCAGTGGACGCGTTGATGACATTGTGCGCGTCGAACGTTAGCGATGGTGTGTTCATCGCGGAAAACGACTGGCCCATGTTCGCACGAACAATACTGCCAAAACTTACCGAAGCGGGCATTGGTTTCGATATTCCGCAGGAAGTCGCCGAACGGATGGGAGTCGACTGCCAGATCGAATTCTACTTGGACCGTGATCTGCAGGGCATCACCTGTGAGGCTGTGGCACGATACGGCGATTTCGTGTTCCAGTTGGTGCCGGCCGCTAAAGCACTACGAGGCGTGATTAATCCGGATTCGCGGTCGAAAGCGGCGCTCATCAAACGAGATACGGCTCGCGAATCATTCGCGGTGCAGGTGGTTCGCCAGCTTTTCCCGACATGGAGTTCCATTGACGTGGCGCGGGTTCGTGAGGAAGACGAACAGACGATTCTGCTCTTGCTCACCGAAGGCGTGGATATCTTGCGCTCGGTCGGGCAGGTGTTCTCCACGGCCGCGTTCGACGGCATGATGATGCCAAGCAGCCCTACAGTGAAGGTCGGACTGTCCATCGACTCGAATCTGGTTGAGATTTCGCCGATAGCCAACGAAGTGCCGATGAACGAGGTCGGTGCGTTGCTGAATTCCTACCACAGGAACCGCCGCTACCATCGCTTCAAGGACGGTACGTTCGTAGATCTGAAGAACGCCGATCTGCATGAACTTGATCAGATTGCCACAGATCTTGACCTTGATGAGCAACAGATTGATTCCGGAAGAATCACCATTCCCGGATATCAGGCGTTCCTTTTGGATGCTCAAGTTGATGACGACGGCAAAAGCGAATCGTTCGTCGACTATGTCAACGATGTGAAAATCATCGACCCGAAACGATACGAAGTGCCCAGCAACCTCAAAAACGTACTGCGCCCATACCAAGTGGAAGGCTTCCAATGGCTTTCCACCTTGTGGGACAAAGGTTTCGGTGGCATTCTCGCCGACGAAATGGGTTTGGGCAAATCCGTGCAATTGCTGTCACTGGTGGAAGCTCGCAAGGGGAGCGGCCCAGCGTTGATTGTCTGCCCGGCATCCCTGGTATACAACTGGGCCGCCGAATGCGAGAAGTTCACGCAGGATCTGACCATCGAAGTCGTGGCAGGCACGAAGGCACAACGTCGCAAACTCATCGCAACCGTGGCGCAGCAATGGAAGAACCCCTCGGAATCCAACGATATGCAGCGTACCGATGTGGTGATCACCTCATACGATTTATTGCGCCGCGACGTGGATGATTACGCCGCCTGCCGGTTCGCATTGATGGCGCTCGATGAGGCGCAATACATCAAAAACCATGCCACGAAGTTGGCGAAAGCCGTCAAACAGATCACCGCCGAACACCGGTTCGCATTGACGGGAACCCCCATCGAAAACCGGTTGAGCGAACTGTGGAGCATCTTCGACTTCCTCATGCCCGGATTGCTGGGAACCTACACGAAGTTCCGAGAAAAATACGAACAGCCGATCATGGCACCCGGTTCTGAACATTCCGTCATGGCCGACAAGCTGCAGGCTTTGGTCGGACTGTTCATTAAACGACGTCTGAAAAAAGACGTGCTTACCGATTTGCCTGACAAGTTCGAAAACGTGCTCACCGTCAAATTGGAAGGCGAACAGCGCAAACTCTATGCGGCACATGAGCAACGGTTGCGCGCCACCCTTACCAAAACCAAGGATGCCGACTTCAATACCAAGAAAATCCGCATTCTTGCCGAATTCACGTTGCTACGCGAAATCTGCTGCGATCCGAGACTCGTCTATGCGGATGCGAAAAACGCTTCCGCCAAACTTGACGCCATTTGCGAACTCGTATCCACGTGCATGGACGAAAGCAAGAAAGTGCTTGTATTCTCGCAGTTCACTTCATTCCTTGACCTGATTGGTACACGTTTGGCTGAACATGGCGTGGACTTCTACACCATCACCGGCGAGACACCGAAGAAACGCCGTGTGGAACTGGTGGACGAATTCAACGGCAACGATGTTCCCGTATTTCTCATCTCGCTCAAGGCGGGCAACACGGGACTGAACCTTGTGGGCGCATCCGTAGTGGTGCACGCTGACCCATGGTGGAACGCCGCCGCGCAGAACCAGGCCACCGATCGTGCGCATCGTATCGGCCAGACGCAGGATGTGAACGTGTACCAAATCGTAGCCAAAGACACCATCGAGGAACGCATCCTCAAACTTCAGGAAAAGAAAAGCGAACTCGCCCAACAGTTCACCGACGGCACCGCATCCGGAGGCGTCGGCACACTCAGCAAAGACGACCTGCTCGGCCTGTTGTCGTGACGTGCGGTTGGAGGAATCTTTGCGTTCCAAAGCGCAAGATAAAAACGGAACACAGGTTGCGAATATCGCATGGTGGGCGTATATATTGTCGTGCAAGTTTCAGGGAAGGTGAAAATCCTTACTGGCGGTAACGGTACGACTGACGTTCATAACGGTCCCATGCCGAAGCCCGCGACCCGCGAAAGCGGCTGATCCGGTGAGAATCCGGAGCCAACGGTCAAAGTCCGGATGGAAGAAACGGGGCTCAACATGAGTGTATCCTCACCAAACAATACCCAAAACAACGACGCCGAAATCACCAGCGAAAGCATGACGCGCCCCGACAACGCGCATTCCACAGGCGTGGCCGACTCTGGACGCTGGTCCACCAAACGCATCGCCATGTATGCGCTGTTCGTGGCGCTGTCGATGGCCGTCAGCTTTGTGGAATTTCCCATTGTGCCAGGCGTTGAATGGCTGAAATATGATCCATCCGGCATTGTCAGCCTGGTGGCAGGTTTCGCCTACGGGCCAGCGGCGGCGGTAATCGTCAGCGTGCTTGGTTTCCTGCCGCACCTGTTTACCAACCCATGGGGCACGCTTATGGCCGTGCTCGTGGCTTTGGCATTATCCGTGCCGGCAGCACTGATCTACCGCAGGAACAAGACCCGCAAAGGCGCGGTCATCGGCATCATCGTCGGTGCGATCGCAGCCTTGGCGATGGCGATTGTGGGCAATATAATCGTCACACCGTTCTACGCGCATATGACCACCGCACAGGTCGTGGCATTGATCGTGCCGGCGCTTCTGCCGTTCAACGCGTTGAAATTCACCATCCATGGCGTGGTCACCTTCCTGATCTACAAGCCGATCTCCAACCTGTTGAACCGCTGAGCCTCGTTCACCATATTGATGAATAGAAAGGAACCTTCCGACCTATGGAAGGTTCCTTCCGTTATATGAAAGACTTTTTCCATGAACCCTGACAGCGCCACGAACACCATCGCGGTCGAACTGCACGATATTCGTTTCACCTACGACTCCGGCGCGACCTGGGCACTCGACGGCGTGAACCTGACCGTTCGCCAAGGAGAACGTGTATGCTTGGCAGGACCAAACGGGTCGGGCAAATCCACACTCTCACGCATCATCGCAGGACTTGCCGCACCCGATGCCGGACATGTCACGCTGTTGGGAAACAACGTCTTCGATGAAACCGGCGCGCACGCTGACGCTTACCGCAGCGCCCGGCATGGTATCGGGGCGGTTTTCCAACATCCGGAAGATCAGATCGTCACCACCGTCACCGAGGATGATGTTGCCTTCGGTCCGGAAAACCTCGCCATTGCGCATGATGATATCGATATGCGGATCGCCATGTCACTTGACGCAGTCGACATGAGCGGACAACGAGAAGCCGATCCCACGCGAATGAGCGGAGGCCAACAGCAGCGCGTCGCCATCGCCGGCATGCTTGCCATGAATCCCGAAATCCTCGTGCTCGACGAGCCTACCGCCATGCTCGATCCGCAAGGCCGTGCCGACATCATGCATATTCTTGACGAATTGCAGCAGCACGGCACAACCATCATTCTCGTCACCCACCATCGTGACGAATTCGTCAATGCCGACCGCATCATTCGCCTGGATAACGGGCGTATCGTGCAAAGCGCTCGCGGTAATACTGCAAGTATTCCGGAAATGGACGAATCAGGCACAGCGCAAGAAGACAATCCAATTGCCAAATCCAATATTGCAAATGGCGCATCGAAGCCAACATCAGCTGTACCAATCATTGAAATCCATAATCTGATATATCAATATCCAAACAGTAGCAAGCCTGTGCTCGATAAGCTTTCCATAACCATCAATGAGGGTGAAACCGTGGCCATCACAGGGCATAACGGTGCAGGCAAAACCACCCTCGCGCGTCTTCTCTGCGCGCTGGAACAGCCGCAATCTGGCAGCATTACCGTCAACACCATTCCCGTCGCACGCCAACGCGCCAACGGCAATATGCAGTCGCTCAAGCGTGCGGACCGCGAGAAACTGCGCGCCACCGTCGGCTACGTCATGCAGCACCCCGAACGTCAGCTTTTCGCCGAAACCGTAGCCGAGGACGTCGCCTACGGTCCGCGCAACCAACGGCTTGATGAAGCGCAAGTGGATGAACATGTCAGCCAAGCCATGGCATTGCTGCATATTGAACATCTTGCCGACCGTTCGCCATTCGACCTTTCCGGCGGGCAGCAACGACTCGTTGCCATAGCGGGCGTCATCGCATGCCAACCGCGGATTCTCATTATGGACGAGCCGACCGCGGGACTTGATGAAGCGGCCACAACCCGCGTGCACGATCTCATCCAAACCCTTCATTCCCAAGGCGTCACCGTACTTATCATTTCCCATTCGCAAGCGGAAATCGACGTACTTGCCGACCGGACGATCGCGCTTGACGCTGACCGGAACGTTGGTGGAAAAGTTCGTGATGCCGAGCCTGGTTCTGCTGTCGAATCGGCAGGCTCGAAGAATCTGCACACGCTTGGCTCCGGACATGCAAAGGGAGACGTCCGTGAAAACCGCAGTTTTATGGAACGGCTTGACCCGCGCGTGAAGATGGTGGGCGCGTTGGCGGTCATGTTCTCCGCATTCGCCATCCGCTCTTTCTGGCAGTTACTGGTGGCCGCACTGTTGACCGGCATGATCGTTGCGACATCAGGCATCGGCGTGAAACAACTGTTCAAATCGATTCACATGTTCCTTGCATTGTTCGTGTTCTGCGGACTGCTCAATGTGTTCTTCGTACAATCCGGCAACGTTCTTACGAACATCGGACCGATTCCAATCACCGACGACGGTGTGCGTATCGCTATACTGTACGCCTGCAGATTCGTTGCGGTCATTATCGTCGGAGTGGTGTTCCTCGCCACCACCACGCCTACGGCCATCACCGACGCGTTCGAAGCCTTGCTCAAACCCTTCGCAAAAATAGGCGTGCACGCGCAGGAGATCGCACTGGTGATGAGCCTCGCACTGCGGTTCCTGCCCACTCTGGGAAGCGAGGCGAAAGCCATTGCGGACGCACAGGCGGCTCGAGGTGGCAGCATCGAAACGGGAACGTTCGTGCAGCGTATCAAGGCGATGGTTTCCATCATCATTCCGGTGTTCGCAGGGGCGATACGCCATGCCGACAATCTCAGTCTCGCACTCGACGCGCGATGCTATGAAGAGGGTATCGCACGCACACATTGGCGCGTGATGAGCATCGCCAAACGAGACATTGCCGCGGGCGGTGTGGTTGTGGCATATGTGGCTGCGTTGGTTCTGATCGCTGGACTAAACTGAAGGCAGTCGGCGGATTTTACCGTCCTCACGCTACTCTTGAGCAAGCATCATAGATAGGAATGGAACAAGTTATGGCATTAACCAAGAAGCAGGTCAAGCAGCTGCGAGGCCTGGCCACCAAGCTCAATCCGCTCATCCAGGTCGGCAAGAACGATCTGAGCGAAAACGCCATCAAGCAGGCGGACGAAACCATCGAAAAGCGTGAGCTCATCAAGTGCTCCGTGCTCGACGGATCCGGTCTGACCGCCAAGGAAGCAGGCGAGGGATTGGCTGAAGAACTGAACGCGGAACTCGTGCAGGTCATCGGCAACCGTTTCGTGCTCTACCGCCGCTCCCATCGCGACGACGTGGAACATATCCGCCTCGTACGCGAATAAAGCGGGAAACTGACGCGACCAAACATAACAGGGCGGGTGCTTTCTGAAAACCAATCAGAAGACACCCGCCTTGCTGCAATGAAAATAAACAATCGGAAGTCAGGAAACCCCATGAAGGAGTGCTATCAGCGCGCCTGATTCCATTCGGGCTTCCATGTGTACTGCATGTCGTACGCGCTGGCCCAGAACATGTATTCGTTCTCCACGCCGGTCACGAAAATGTCGATCAGCTCGCGCTTGCGCTCCTCGCTCGCGTCGGCCACCAGTTTCTCGATATGATCGAGCAGCCACACGGAATCCTGCCAGAACTCGTCGGTCTTATACATGTCGACCCAGCTCTTGTACGGATTGTCGTCGAGCGTGTCCGCGAACTCGGCGGCAAGACGATAACCATAATCCGCATACACCCAGGCGCACGGCAGCACGGCCACAAGAATGTCGAGAATATCCTTGCCATAGGCGATGGAAAGGATATTCGACGTGTAGGCACGCGCGAAGGCCGACTGGCGCACATTGTTCATCTGCTCTTCGGTGATGCCATAGCTGGCCAAGTAGGAGCGGTGTACTTCGGTCTCGACCTGCAGGGCGCCGTTCTGCACCTTGAGCATGAACGTCATGATTTCAGGGTCGGTGGCCTTGGCTAATCCCAAAGCGTGCACTCTGGCGTAATCGTTCACATAACGAAAATCCTGCAGCAGATAGAAGGCGAAACGCTCGCGTTGCAGTGTGCCTTCGCCAAGCTCGCGGATGAACGGCTGCTGGTAGCCTTCCTCCCAAACCAGGTCGGCGGCCTTGCGCATGCGCTGCGCGAACGGCGGAAGATTGTCGCGTTGGATGCCTTTGGCGGCGTCGAACTCATAATCGAAATCGGTTGTTGATGTCACAGCAGTCACTAGACATGCCTCCCTACGCTGGTGTTAACCATCAGGTTCAAAGGGTTCAGGCCTCACTTGGCCCATCTCAACCCGACGAACACGGGTTCCCCTGCATTACGCCGTACATTATGGCAAAGCCGCACGAAATGTGCAAGAGCCCGTCCGTCGAATGGAATCGTGCCGCATGATGCGAACACAGGCGATGTTCGGTTGAGGGCGAGTGCAAGAATGGAACGTATGACTGAAAAGCAAGTTGCGAAGAACACCATCGAAAAGCTGGCTATCGTCGTGGTGACGTACAGGCGTCAGCAGCTGCTCGCCACCCTGTTCGAATCCATCGAAAAACTCACTGTGGCGCCATGGCGTATCGTCGTCGTGGACAACGAGCACAGCGAGGCGACCCAAGGCATGGTCGACGATTTCCGTGAAGCGGTCACCGCGCAGTGGGGCAATACCATCGCCGACCAGTCGGGCAACGAAAGCCGTGTGGTGTACGCGCCGCAATCCGACAACCTCGGCGGCGCAGGTGGCTTCTCCGCAGGTGTGAAGAAGGCATACGAGCTGGGTGCGGAGTGGTTCTGGGTGATGGACGACGACGTGGCCGTGATGCCTGAGGCCATCGAAAGGCTCGCCAAGTGGACCGGCAGCCATGATGTGATTCAGGGAAGCCGATACGACTACGACGGAGGCCCGTTCTACTGGCAGTACGATTTCATCGTGCCTCTTGGCATTCCCAATCCGATTGCTCCGGCCGCGTTCGGGCGTCCCGGCTATCGTGTGATGGACACCTTATGCTTTGAAGGCGGCCTGTTCCGCCGCAATATCGTGGAACAGATCGGTTTGCCGGATCCCCGCTTCTTCATCTACTGGGACGATACGATGTACGGCTATCGCGCCAGCAAGGTCACCAATCCGATCGTGGTGCCTGACGTGATCCTGCGACGTACGCGCGAGATCGGTAACTGGGATATCGCCGGCGTGCGTCAGCTCAACTCCACTTCCGACATGAACCGCTACCACATCATGCGCAACCGTGGCTACATGGCACGCTATTTCATGTCGTTCGGCGATTACCGTCCGCTGATGTTCGGCTTTGGCACGTTGCTGACCGCCGCCAAGGAGGTCATTCGCTTGGTGATGGTGGACCGTGAGCATGCCAAGACCGGCTTGGTGCAGATTGCCAAGGGTTGGTGGGATTCGCGCAAGCTGCTGCATGATCCGGATTGGAAGCCGATGCCGCCGCTCAAGTAATGTGGCTACACCGTCTTCAGACGGTTATTTTCTTACGATTCGCCCCATGCCGATGCGTTGCGTTGGCATGGGGCGAATCGTTTGCAGAAAACAATCGCAAATATTTGCGTTTCATTGCGACAGATTATGCAATCGTATTCATCAATTGTGTATTGTCGGCGCGTTTTGGGGCATGGGGCGAGTTACTATGGCGTTTACCGGTTCGATATACCCACTATGTACCTTGATAGGAGAGGTCGAAGATGATTGAAACTGCACAGGCATTTGGCGTTGACATTGGCGGCTCCGGCATTAAGGCAGCCCCGGTTAACCTCGAGAAGGGCGAATTTGCTGAACCGCGTCTGAAGATCCTCACCCCGGAGGTTTCCACTCCGAAGGCCGTTGGCGAAATCGTTCGCCAGCAGCTCGAGCATTTTGAGGTTCCTGAGTCCGCTCCGGTCGGCATCGCATTCCCCGCTCCGATTCATGTTGGCGAGAAGCTCGGCTACATGGCCAATCTGGACCAGTCCTGGGTTGGCGTGGACGTCACCGAAGTGTTCTCCGAAGCTTGCGGCCGTCCGGTCACCGTGGTGAACGACGCTGATGCGGCCGGTCTTGCCGAACAGCAGTTCGGCGCAGCCAAGGGCCAGGACGGCCTGGTCGTCGCCACCACGCTGGGCACCGGCATCGGCACCGCGCTGATCTTCAACGGCGAGCTCATTCCGAACACTGAGCTCGGCCATTTGGAACTGCTCAAGGGCAAGGGTGACGCCGAGAAGTACGCGGCATCCTCCATTCGTGAAAAGCTCGATATGGGCTACAAGAAGTGGGCCAAGCGTCTGACCAAGTATTATTCCCTGATGGAGTTCTACTTGGATCCGCAGCTGTTCGTCGTCGGCGGTGGCGTGTCCCGCGTGTCCGAGAAGTTCCTGCCGTACATCGACATCAAGACCCCGATCGTCGCAGCCAAGCTGCACAATGAGGCTGGCATCATCGGCGCTGCGTACTACGCAAGCATCAAGCAGAAGTGATGTCGTGAACCATAAAGGTTCCTAACCTTCATATAAGCGAGAGCCGTCCGATTCATCCGTCGGACGGCTCTTGTTATTCCTCTGATGATCGCATGGCGAATGCATCCTTCTTGCTCGATGCAACACTTGCGCAACCCAGAGAGTATGGTGGAGACCATGCGTTTTTCCTCCAGAGTCGATATCAGTGAGCCCAATCCCATCGCCAAAGCCGAAGCGGAAGCCAAAGCAAACGGCATCACACTCGGCAAACTCAACGACTCCAATCCAACCAAACATGCGCTCGCGTCGGAACTATTGCCGGACATCTACGGAGCGGAGCCACGCGGGCAACGATACGCACGCGAAGCGCTGGCCGCATTCCTGCATGAACAAGGCAATACCGCTACCGCCGACGACCTATACATATTGAGCTCGACGTCCGAAGCGTACTCATGGCTGATCAAACTGCTCTGCAATGCAGGTGACGCCGTGCTCGCACCGAAGCCGGGATATCCGCTCATCGAATCGATCGCACGACTTGAATGCGTCGACATGATCGAGTACCAGCAACGTTTCGACGGATCCTGGTACATCGACGTGGCCGAACTACGCGAAGCGCTTGAAGGTGAAGATGGCGGCCGCATCCGCGCGCTGGTGCTCATCAATCCCAACAATCCGACCGGATCGTACGTCAAAGCGTCGGAACGTGAGGCCATTGTGCGGCTTTGTCATGACCATGAGGTGGCCATCATCGCCGATGAGGTGTTCTACGACTATGATCTTGAACCATTCGATGGCAACGCGCGTCTCGCGGGGGAGACCGGCACGCTCACATTCGCATTGGATGGGTTCTCGAAGACGTTGGCCGCGCCACATGCCAAAGTGGGTTGGATCCAAGTGTCCGGCCCGGCGGCTGAAGTGGATGAGGCCAAGCGCAGACTCGACGTGGTCGCCGACGACTATCTGCCAATGAGTGAGATCATCGCCAAACAGATCCCCGCCATGCTGGGCGCCGCAGCCGCGCAGACCGCGCGCGTGCGAGAGCGCGTGCAAACCAACCTCGCAGCCTTGCATACCATGCTGGATGATGACGAGCAGGGCATGGTCAGCGTGTTGCGTGCCGAAGGCGGATGGAATGTGCTTTTGCGCGTGCCCAGCGTGCTTGACGAGAACGAACTGGTGTTGTCCATGATCGAAAAGCACGGAATTTCAGGACAGCCCGGCTATTTCTTCGATATGACGTCGAACGGCTATCTCGCGATCTCGTTATTGCCGGAACCCGACGAATTCAGGCATAACGTTCAGACGGTGCTTGACACCGTCAACACAATGATCGGCTGAAACATGTTGTGGTTCCATCGTCGACACCGATGAAGGAGCCGCAACATGTGGGGAACGGGAATAATCCGTGGGTATGGTCAGGCTTTGGAAGCCTCATATTTAGCGCGGATGAGGTCCGTGTAAAAGGCCACGGCCTCATGCGGGCCACCGTCGAACACCACCTGATGATCGTCGACCACCAGCGTGCGGTCGATCGCATATTCCGCGCGTGTGATCAGCTCCGTGTCATGCGTGGCGAACACTACCTGTTTGTCGTAACTGAACAGAGCTTTCGCCACATGCGCGGACGCCACCTCGTCCAAACCCTTGGTCGGCTCGTCGGCAACGATCACCGCGGGGGAGAAGCTCAATGCGGAAGCGATCGCCAGCAGATGACGTTTCTCGCTATCCAATGCGGAGGCGGGCTCACGTGCGACCGCCGCCAGATCGAAATGCGCGAACAGATTGCCGATGATCGCCTGGCGTTCGCTTTCCGGCACCTTATGCTTCTTCAACGGTTCATCAATCGCCTCGCGAATGGAATCCGCTTTGTAATAACTGTTCGGAATTTCCTCGCGACGAACGCGGCCGATCATCGATTCGATACGTTTCAGATCACGTTTCACCGACGGATCATACGCAGCACCATTCGCGTCGATACGCACCGAACCGGACGTCGCAGACAATGCGCCATCCAACAGCTGCAGCAACGTGGTCTTACCGGAACCATTCAACCCGATCACAGCCACACGTTTGCTTTCCGGAGTGATCGTCAACGATGTCGGCTCCAGACCGACATTGCCATCCTCATACGTGTGGCCTGCCTGATCTAGCGTGAACGTGACGTCATGCGTCGCTTCGGGACGTTTGGATGAAAACAGCGAATCGAAAAAACCCATGGCAACCATTGTACGGGCGTGCCGAACCCATTGCATACGAAACGGGGCCGGAAATCCAAACTCCCACAAGGAGTTTAGATTCCCGGCCCCGTCAAGCCTGCGGACAGGATGTCAGGCGAAATAGAATCCCGAGAAATCGTACTTGTACACGCGGTAGATGTACGCACTGTTCAACGTCATCTTGAACTGCGCCAGCAGATCACCATCCTTGTTGTACTGGCCGAACAGACCCTTCATGCCCGAGTCGATGAGGATCTGGCCATTATCCAATTCCTGCGCGGAACTGACATACGGCGAATATGGCACGTCGAACGATGACACTTCCGTATACGTGCCGGCATTTTCGTTGACCAGATACTTGCGATACTGCGAATTTGCCGTATCGGACGACAATTCGGTCGAAATGCCGTCGATCACCGACCAGTCAAAATCAGGACGCGTCAACGAAGTGCCGAAATTGTTATCGAACATATACATGTAATACTGGCCGTCAGGCAGCGAATCATCGGCGACATACGTGATGGAATGCTGGCCGCCGGTATCCGAAAAATCACCGGACTTCGTCAGGAAACTGCTGGCCTCATCGGTGCCGGCCCACACGGATGGCTCGCCGATCATATAATCAAGCGTCGGATCCGATTCCAAATCATCCACCTTGATGATGGTGGACGTCTCACGGGCGGAGAACAATGCGGAACCGTCATCCAACAATTGAATGGTATTGCAGTGCAGCCAATCCCAACGATTCTTGGCATTCGAATCCGACTCGTCGGTTCCCGCATGCGTGGTGGAGGCCTTATAGTCGGCGAACAGCTCACCGAAATCCACCAAGCGGGTTACACTTCCGGTGGAGGTGCTGAGCTTGATGACCTGATCCTGCACGGCGTTGTCGTCACGGCCGAGCTCGGTGGCCAGCAGCACGATGTCGCCGTTGGAATCCATCGCATAATCATGATGCAGAATGTAGTCGGATCCCAGATCGTAGATCTTCTCCAGCTTGCCGAGACGGTTCATCGCCACCATATGATGCGTGGACGCGGAGAACCACATGAGACCGTCATCATCGAACAGCAGACGGTGCGAACGATAGTAGAGCACCGGAATCTCACCGCGCAGCACGCCGTTCGTATCGTAGTAGAACATGAAATCCTGTTCGTCGGAATCATTGCCGAGAATCGCATACAGGCCGCCGCCCAGATCCTCACCTGAATCGGCTGCGACGGTCTTCTCCAACTGCACCTCCTCATTGCCCAGCAGGGATGCGCCCCTGTGTTCGATGGCATGCGTGCGGGACTTGCCGTCGGCATCGGTCAGCGTGATGGCGACGGTGTTCTTCTCGCCGGGAATGAGGCCGAGCAGCTGGAATTCGTGGGTTTTGCTGTATTGCGATTCCTGATAGGTGTCACGGGTGAAATCCGTATAGCCGTCTGCATGCACGGTATAGGAGACGGCAACCGCGTCGTCGGTAGTGAAATACACATACAGTGACGTGGTGTTGGTGCCGTACGGATCTTCGGTGACAAACATGTTATCCTCTGTTGCGGAGGACTTGCTTTTTTCCTGCTCGAGCTTGTCGTCGGCCATATCCTGATAGTCGGCTGTGTACACGTTCTCGATACGTGCGTTCAGTCGTTCAATCCTGTTTTGTTTGATGGCCGCATCGACATTGTCGTAGCTGGCGAGGCAGACGCCCAATGCGACGGCTGATGCGACGACGGCCGCGGTCCAGCGTCTTACACGAGGATGGTTCGACAAAAGTGGAAGCGATTTCATGACTGATGTCTCCAACAAGGGTTCATCTCACAGCGAACAGTTACATCGCCACTGTTATCCGGAAAACTCGGAACAAGCCGAATGATTTATTGGAAAAATTGTGATAAAACCCTGAAATAACCCTGAAAACGCCGTAACTTACATCAGGGTGAACCACGACTGCACGTCATGAAACAAACCGGAATTATTACGAATCAACTCGTCGTCGCGGCCGTACAGGAACAACGACAACACCGTCAACGACAACGTGAACAACAGCAGCGCCAACACCAGCACGCGCAACAGCCAGCGAAGCCGCGGACGTTCGCAATCCAGCGCAATAAGCATCAAAGGAAGCGAAGCCAACGCAAACAGCCAGCCGAAATCGGCGATATAACGCCATCCAAGGCCACCCAGCCGCGCGTCAAGAGCCACGATCAGCAAACCCAACAGCAGGAACATCACCAATGTGGGCCACATGCCGGCATGGCCACGAACGCGCATGCGCTTACGTAGGAACGGGCAAGCCAACGCAGCCAAAGCAAGCGGAACCATGACGAACAGGCCTCCGGGCATCGCCTCCGCAAACCCCCAATCCTTCAAAGGCGCGGGATCGACGGCAAGGAACGGGAACGTATCCGTCCAACGCAACGGCAGAAACAGGTAATATGCGACCGTCCAAACAAAATTCGACCACGACTGATGGTAACTCGTCATATCCGTAACCGTCAGCTGATACGACGAACCGAAATCGAACGGCGAGGAGAAACGCACCATGTTATAGGCGAACAAGGGCACCACCACAACCAATGCGGGCACCAGCACGGCCAAAGGCGTGCGCAACGCATGCAACACGGTGCGTGCACGCCCACGCACGCCGGAACCAGACGCGATGGCACGCAACTGCCCCACAATCGCACGAATCTGCGGCCAGAACAACGGGAACGCGGCAAACGCCACCACCACAAACGACGGACGGCAACCCACATTCGCGGCAATACACACCGAACCGGCAGCCAAACGAGGCAGCGACAACGATTCGACCGTATTCGCACCACCATCGCCACCGGCATCGGCCGCGTTCGGGTGCACCGCACCCATCCATAGCCATAAGCCCAACGTGCTCAACAACAAGGACGCCGCAATCGGCACCGAATAAAAATTCGTCCGATACCACAAGTACGGGGCGTTCGACGCCAAAACCACAAACACGCACAACATACTGACCGCAGCCAGCGAAACATGCGGACGCACACGCTCGATCACGCGAATCGTCAACAGGCACGCGAACACCAAAAAAACAAACATCAGCAGCGGCACCGCAGCGCCAGACGGCATCATCAGACCACCATCAACCCACAACGACGTTATCGCACGATACGGCACGAACAACAGCAACGCCGGCACCACGCCAAAATACGAATACCAACGACCATCAAAAAACGCATAATCCCAATACACCGGACTCACACCATCGGCAAGCAATTGCTGACGAGTCGTCACATCATACGGATTATCCGCATCGCGCAACGCGTCGGGCACAACCAAATCAAGCCACGCATGACCATCAAGCAACGCCCGAGCCACATGATCATACTGATCGTAATCATACGTATACATGCCATCCGTATGAAAACTCAACGGCACCGCAGACACCAACTGCCACGCCACCGCCGCAACAGTCACCAACCCAGGAACCGTCAACAACACGCCCAACGTCACACGCTGACGCACACTCGACGTATTCAACGGCACCTTCCACAGGCGCGAGCCCGGACGCCACAAACACCATCACCAACACCAACAACGCCACACGCAACGGACTCACCGAAAACGGCACACGCACATTCGCGCGAACCGCATCAAACGGAATCAATGACCCCTTCGGCTCCACCACCTGCACGCGCACCGTACGATCGGCCGCAGCCCTCACATACAACGAACGAGACGAATCCAACGACACCGAACACAACGAACCAGCCACACGATCCGCATCCGCACGAACACGCACCGTACGCAACACGCGCGAACCGGCAGGCACACCACCCATAACCTCATCGGACACCGGCACGATCCGCACATACTCAGACGAACCATCCGCAGCCACCTGCAAATACGCCTGCGTCGGATCAGTAACCTCCAACAACCCGTCATCACGACGCTCAAGCCCCGGCCCCAACGTGTTATACGCAGCCGCCGAATCACCCGACGCCGCCAACGAGCGGAAAAACGGCACATTACACAACACGCACTCAACCAACACCACCACAACAAAAGCGGCTACAATAGCTGCGCACACACGATGACGCGCCTGAAAACGCTGTTTCGAAAAAGTCACGAACTTTATTCTAAAGGCTGCATGTCGCATTGAATTGAAAGAATGGCCCACATGTCACACCTCACACCAGCATCGCCATCAGCACACCATCCACACCAAGGACGGACCATGCTCAACCACGCCATGCAAGGGGTACGACAACTCATCAACCACAACAAACACCCCCACAACACCGCCGACGCCAACCCCTTCGGCAAAGCCCTCGACACGCCAGACGACATCGTCGATGAACTCACCCGCAACGCCATCAAACTCAACCCACTCATCAAACGACACATCATCAAAGGCTTCGAAGGCATACCAAGCACACTCCAACTCGGCTGGGCGCAACTGCCACAAACCCAAGGCAAAGCCTTCTCCATCGGACTATTCACCGACACCAACCACTTCGCGCAAATCGCGCTCGCCGACAGCAAAGCACGCGTCTTCGCGGGCACCAATCCCGAAATGGACGTGCAGGATCTGGAACCACGATTCATATTCGTCAAAGAAGAAACCCTCACCCTGCCAGACGGTCCACGATTCGGACACGCGACAAACGGCGCGCCGAAGATGGTGCGCGCGTCGCAAGGCGGTGTCGTGGGACGCATGCCCGATGGCCGCATGATGTGGCTCGCATCCTGGCTGAAAGTCGGCAACCGCTACACGCTCGAACAGATGCGTGCCAACCTGCCGGAAACCATGCGATTCGATCTGGAATACAGGGATGCCATCACCATCGCATTCTTCGCAGCCTACATGCTGCCGCAAATGAACGGGCTACTCGTGGGATTCGGCACGGGCAACATCTTCCGCAGGCTCAACCGAGAGGCGCCGATGGGCGCGATCCGCCGATCCATCAGAGACACGATGAGCGCACGCTCCCATGGCATGCGCGCATCCGGACTTGAGGATTATTTCGCCGACCTCATGCGCGAGGCAGGCGCCCTTGACAAAGACCAAGGGCTCGAAGCAGTACACGGCGCGGAACCATTGCACCTATACACGTCCAGCTACTCGGGCTGCTATTTCTTCGCTTGGGATTCCACACTGCCGTTCTCGGCATCGCTGCGCGCGCTGAACATCGAAGGCAACCTCAACCGTTTCGCCGCAGTCAGTTCATGGCTGGAACGCAACGCCCGTATCGGCAAGCTGCCCACAGAAGACACCGTAACCCGCGCGGAAGCCGCGCAAATCGACATGGCGCTACTGGAAAATCCGGCGCTGATCGCATTGAAACCGGACGACGAATTCGGCGCGATCCTCGACTCACAGCAGGATGACGGCGTCCAAGCCGTCATGCGCCTGGTGGACATCGCCGCGGAAACCAGACGTTCCATCGCCGAAAACACGAAGGACGGCGAGGATGGTACCGCCTTCGGAGCCGAAGGCGGTTCGGAATGGGTATACCGCCAGACAATGTCGAGACTATTGCGCAGCATGCGCCTGCCATACCGCTTCGACGTGGACTTCCGATGCAGTCTCCGAGACGGCAATATGGCCATCGGTTTCACCTCTGCCGGCGTTTCCATGATGCCATCCACCAAATATGACGTGTCCCGCCACGCATGGGTGGATATGACGGACGCCGAACGCGCCCGCATGAGCGCGGACTACAATCTGCGTGTTGGACTGATGATGGCCGCGTTGAGTTTTGGCGCCGATCCGGGCATACAGCGTGTGTCGATGCATATCGATTCGATTGGTTTGGAAGAGGCCGTGGCCGAGCAGGATTCCGCCATCAGCGAGCTGATGAGCGAGGCTTTGGCGGCTTTCGAACGCATTCGTACTGGAGATATGGGTGTTTCTGGGTCCAAGGCCGATCCGAAGGACGGCGATTTCCACGGAGACCCGTCCCGTCCGGTGGCGCCGAGATCCGCCGACATGGGCGTTGATGGCGTCAACTCCGAGGATACGGATGATGCGTTGAACAGCCAATTCGAGGATCTGATGCGGGATATCGACTTCGACGAAGTGACGTTCGCGGTTCCCGACGAGACTGCGGACGATTCCTCTAGCGTGGACGACGGTTCCGCACAGGGCGTGCATGATGGCGCTCTTGACGCGGGACTGATCGGCTTCGGCGATTTCGATGGGAATGGTGATGATCCATTAAGCCAGCTTCGCAAGAATCCGACCGTACGCAATCTGGTGACGGTCACCTTCACCAGAAGCGAATTCATGGAGCGTCTGGGCGAGTGCGGATTGTCTGATCCAACAGGCACATACCGTATGTTCGATGCGGAAATGGATGTGGACGGCCTCGGCGCATTGAAGCCAGTGGACGCCACGTTCGATTTGCGCGATAGTCGTTTCTCCCCATCCGGAAGTCAGGAGGAGCCTGAGCTTTCCGACGCCATATTCGACCATGACACGGCACAGCTGTTCGGCTGCCGTGACATGTCGGGGTTGTCCATTCAACGCGTCGACCTGCTGCAGCGCGCGGTTGGCGAATTCCACAGAATCGCGCAGGACTCCCATCTGGAATCGGTGGCCAAGGCAAAGCAGGCCATGGACGTCATCAACACCATTGCCGACCCGGAATTGACGTCGTTGGCTCCGCAGGTGACGAGTGCGCTCATCGATGGCAAAGACACTCCGGACTTCTCCTTCCGCTTGGCCGACGAGCTTGACGCGGAACGCATCAAGGCGAGAGACCTGCTGTTCTCAGGACAGGTCGACCAAAGCGTGGAACTGGCCGAAGCGGCGTTGGGGCGAATGGACCGACTGTTCGCTTCGAATCCGGGCGTGCCGCGGTATTTCAACTCGTATGCGGAACGCGTCATCTACAATCGCATGTTCGCCACGGAAGGCGAACGGACCGTGCTGATTCCGGACAATCTGTTCTACGCGCATATGGAACTCGCCGACGTGCTCGCACAGGTCAAAGGCGTGAAGGCCGCGTTGCCGCATCTCAATGCGATGGTGCGATATGCGCCGGCCTACCCGCTTTCCCATCTCAAGCTGGCGGTTCAACTGGCGCGCGCCGAGGATTGGGATCCGGCTAGAGCGGCTTGCCTCAACGCGTTGCACGTCGCACTTGACCGTGAGGATGCGTCGTTCGCCTATTACAGACTCGCCTATGCGGAATGGATGTGCGACCACTTCGACATCGCGGCCGCCGCGTACATCATGAGCGAGGAGATTGCCCCCGGGCGAATCGCCATGCTGGAGAGCGAGCTGCAGGAATTGATCGGACGCGCGCAATCGCAATGCATTCCGGTGCCCACCGACGTTCCGGAAGCCATGCACGTGCTTACCCAAGCGGGACTGCCGGTATGGCCCAATACCCAGGTCGCATCCTTGGTGCGCAAGGCCGCGCGGGTCTGTGTGGATGAAGGCATGTTCGTGCCGGCACGTACGCTTTCGGTTGCCGCTTCAAGGATGGATGACGAGGAGCGCGACGGTGCCGACGTGGTGCAGATGCAGTTCCTGAGGTCGTTGAACAACTGAACGGCGTGCTTTCCGCAGTGCGCCAAACAGACGTTGGCGATACAGCAAATCGAACATTTGTGCGATAATGTGTGCATGGCGGCTCTGACCGGCAAAACATTGAAGACAGTGACAAGGCAATGACAATGACAAGGCATGACGATTCCGAACAACTCGCATGGGATTTTGACGCTTCTGAAATGGGCGGCGATACGGGCTCCGCGTCAACCGCTGTGGTTCCCGACGGGGGAGTCAGCTCATATGCGCCGGGCAGTGAACGCTGGATCGCCGCATTGCAGCCAACCGATGCCGACGCCATGCGGTTGACCCGACTTGATGTCTCGTCCATCAGTGCTGAAGCCGCGGCTCGATTGTGGGCGCGTGTGGCGGCGTGGGTGGAATCCGACCAGATCGCATACTACATCGATGACGCGCCGGTCTCGTCCGACGCCGCCTATGATGCGAGAATACGTTGTCTGCAGGCGTTGGAAGCCCAGTTCCCATCCCTCGATTCCGCGCAATCGCCGACGCATCGTGTCGGAGGCACCTTCTCCAATGATTTCGCATCGGTACGCCACCCGTCTCGCATGATGAGTCTTGACGATGTCTTTTCGCTTGAGGAACTGCATGAATGGTACGACGGTGTTATTCGGGGACTTGATTGGCCTGAGACAAAGCCTTTGCCGATGACATGCGAAGTGAAAATCGACGGTCTTGCGCTTAACCTCATCTACCGTAACGGCGTGCTCGAGCAAGGTCTGACCAGAGGTGACGGCGTGATCGGCGAGGATATCACGCTCAATGTGCGCACCATCTCCACCATTCCGCAGAATCTTGCGGGACCGGAAGAAGACATTCCCGAATTCGTGGAGATCCGCGGTGAGGTCTTCATGCGATGGGACGATTTCAACACGCTCAACAAAGAAAACGAGGATGCTGGGCGCGCGCCTTTCGCCAATCCACGTAACGCGGCTGCCGGAAGCCTGCGGCAGAAGGATCCGCGCATCACCGCCACCAGAAGGCTGAGCTTCTACGCGCATGGCATTGGAACGCTCCAGTGGGGCGCCAAACGTGGTACCGACCATGATGCGGTCAACAACCAATCCGAAGCGTATGGGTTGTATAAGAAGTGGGGCATACCCGTTTCGCCACATAACCGTGAGGTCACCACATTCAGCCAGATTCTCGACATGATCGATTACTACGGCGAGCATCGTGGAGACATCGAACACGCGCTCGACGGCATTGTCGTAAAAGTGGATGATTTGGGATTGCAACGATCGTTGGGCGCGACCTCGCGTGCTCCGCGTTGGTCCATCGCCTACAAGTACCCGCCGGAGGAAGTCAATACGGAACTGCTTGACATCACCGTGCAGGTGGGGCGCACCGGCCGTGTGACCCCAGTGGCCATATTGAAGCCCGTATATGTTGCGGGTTCGACGGTGTCGAGAACCACCTTGCACAATCCATTCGAAGTGGAACGCAAGGGTGTGCTCATCGGAGACACCGTTGTGGTGCGTAAGGCGGGCGATGTGATTCCCGAACTCGTAGGTCCTGTGCTGGAACGCAGGGAAGGACACGAAGACCAGCTGCGCCGTTTCGTGATGCCTTCGCACTGCCCGAGCTGCGGGGCGGAACTCGCTCCGGCCAAAGAGGGGGACAAGGACATCCGCTGCCCGAACGTGGAATCCTGCCCGGCACAGTTGACCGAACGCATCATCAATCTGGCATCCAGGAAAGCGTTCGATATCGAGCATTTAGGCGACCAATCCGCCATCGCTTTGACGAATCCGGAAGAGGACCGTCCCGATTCGACGGCCACCTACGCGCCGAACATCACGGAAATCGTGGTGGAGCCGGGCGCGGAGCCCGAACCGTACGAGCCTGTGGAAGGTCTGGAGCTGCCGGCCCGCCAAACACCGGTGCTGTCCAGCGAAGCCGGTCTGTTTTCGTTGACGTCCGCCGATCTGCAGGATGTTCGCGTATGGCGTGAAGCGCCGATCATCGAAATCCACGAAACCATCGGCAAGAACGGCAAACCGAAAAAGATGCGCAAACGCATTGGCGGATCGGGCCTGTGGCATCAGGTTCCGGCGTTCTGGACGGCTCCTACAGTTGCGAGAAAACGTAAGGACTCCGTCGACGAATCCGCGGAATATCCCGAATATGACGTGCCTGAAGATGCCGTGGTCGTTCGCGAGGAAACCAAAGTGTCGCGTTCCGGAACATCCAGTGTGCAGCCGATATATATACGCCCCGCGGAAAACACGAGGAAAATGCTTGACGAAATGGACAAGGCGCGCCATGCCGACCTATGGCGTGTGCTTGTGGCCCTGTCCATTCGGCGGCTCGGTCCTCCCACGGCGCGTACCATCGCCAACACATTCGGTTCGCTCGACGCCATCGAACAAGCCAGCGTGGATGAACTGTCACAGATAGACGGCATCGGTCCGGAAATTGCCGAATCCGTGGTCACCTGGTTTGCTTCGGCCAAGAATCCAGGCGATTGGCGTGGCATGGTGCTGGAAGCATGGAAGGCAGCCGGAGTGGGAGTCGGACAGGCACAGACCAGTGCTCTGCCGCAGACACTGAAAGGCAAGACAGTGGTCGTCACCGGTTCGTTGGTTGATTTCTCGCGTGACTCCGCCAAAGAAGCGATTATCTCCCGCGGCGGAAGAGCCTCAGGATCCGTCAGTAAGAAAACCGATTGGGTGGTCGTCGGCGAAAACGCAGGTGCCAAAGCCGCCAAAGCAGAGGAATTAGGCGTTCCCATGCTAAACGAGGACCAGTTCAAACTGCTGCTGGAAAACGGAACGGTATGACACCGGCACGTCAAATTGGCAACGTAATCACAAGAAGGCTCTGGCATGCCGCGCTTCCAGACGCTAGTCTGGTACGCGGCTAAAGGAGGAACCATGACCGACGAGCGCACCATCGAAGCGCGCATCTATGAGCGACTCAGCAAAGTAATCGACCCGGAACTGGGCCGATCCGTGACCGATCTGGGCATGATCGCAGCCATAGACGCGATACCGGTGGAAGGTAAGGCGAACACCTACGAGGTTCGTGTGGAGGTCGAACTGACGGTGGAAGGCTGTCCACTGTCGCAGACTATCACCAACCAGATCAACGGGGCGGTGTCGTCATATCCGGAAGCGACATTGCTGCCGCGCATCGAAGTCGGGTCCATGAGTCAAGACAAGCTCACCCAACTTGTGGCAGGCCTCAAGGCCGAACGCAAACAGAATCCGTTCAACAAGCCGGGCATCAAAACCCGTATTTTCGCCATAGCATCCGGCAAAGGAGGCGTCGGCAAGTCTTCCGTCACTGCGAATCTTGCTGCCACATTTGCCGCATTGGGGTACGACACGGCCGCCATCGACGCCGACATCTATGGTTTCTCACTGCCGCGACTGTTCGGCGTGCATGCGCAACCCACCAATCTGAACGGCATGCTCATGCCAGTCACCGCATGGGGTGTGAAATTGATTTCCATCGGCATGTTTGCCGGCGCCGATCGTGCGATCCTTTGGCGAGGCCCGCGATTGCAGCGTTCTCTTGAACAATTCCTTTCAGACGTATGGTGGGGCGAGCCTGACGTGCTGCTGCTCGACTTGGCACCAGGTACCGGCGACATGGCGATTTCCGTGGCGCAGGCTCTGCCGAACGCGGAACTGGTGGTGGTCACCACGCCGCAGCCATCCGCCTCGGACATTGCGGTCCGCTCCGGCCTGGTGGCATTGCAGGTACCGATGAAGGTACGCGGCGTTGTGGAGAACATGAGCTATTACGAGCATCAGGGCGAACGCCTGCGGATTTTCGGCGAAGGTGGGGGTGCGCGTGTGTCGGAGCAGTTGACCGAAAGCCTTGGCTATGATGTTCCTTTGCTCGCACAGCTACCGTTGGAGCCGGAATTGCGTGAGACCGGTGAGGCCGGCCGCCCCGCCGTGTTGAACGAGGATGGCGCGTTGCGCGCCGATGGCATTGGCGAGACGTTCAGGAATCTGGCCGAATCGTTGATGCACAGACCTATGTGATGTGCGGGGCACGTATCCAGGCCGTCATGACCTGCGGTATGGACAGTGGCCTAATGCGGCTGCGGATTCATAGCTCATCCGGGGAACGTCTGGGTGGAAAACGAAGCGAAATGAAATGACCCTTGTGAAAATCTTGTGCCTTGTGTAGTATCAAGCGCAGACACGGGGGCCGTATGGCTGAGAGGAAGCAAGCGCTTCAACCGTATGAACGTATACCGGGTAATGCCGGCGCACGGACGTCTCTCTTTTCCCGTGCCTTGACATAGAGAAAGGCACATTCATGACCGTAAATGAATCTTCCGTGGTGAAGAAGCATAACAATAAATGGCGAGTTGTTGACATCGTCGTGGCCGCCATCATCGCGGTTGCGGCTGGCGTGATTTTCTGGGGCTGGGATGTCATCTGCGCCGCTCCGATTACGCTTTTCGAAGCGGTGACGCCGGGCTTCGAAGGCTTGTTGAACGGCATCTGGCTGTTTGCGGGTCCGCTGGCCGCCATCATCGTGCGAAAGCCTGGCGCTGCGTTGTTCGCTGAAACCCTTGCCGCCGCTCTGGAGCTTGCCATGGGCAATCCGTGGGGCATCGGCGGTTCTTTGATTATCGGTATCTGCCAAGGTCTCACTGCCGAAATCGGTTTTGCGATTTTTGCATACAAACGTTGGGATTTGCTGTCGACCACCATCGCTGGAACCCTCGCCGGCTTGGGATGCTTCCTGTATAACTGGACCGTGAATCCTGCTTGGGCAGGTTTGCGTATTGTCGTCAGCTGCGTCACTTCCGTTATTTCCGGCGCTCTGGTGGCTGGAGTCCTGATGTATCTGCTGCAGCAGGCCATCGCTAAAACAGGCGTGCTTGACCGTTTCGAATCCGGCCGTGCGAAGGCCTTGGTATGACGATTCGTTAATGAAGTCCCGTATCGCATTCACAGTGGTGGATACGGGACTTCTTTGATGCGTGTTCGTTCTGCAAACGCGGAATGCAAGAGGGATGAAAGAACGATTCATGGGTACTGATGCAGAAAAATCGTTTTCCGCAGCCGGGGTGGTCGCACGCGATTGGGGATGGCGACACGCCTCACGTAAGGATTTCGCGTTAAGGCATGTGGATTTCACCATACAGCCAGGGGAGCGCGTGTTGTTGTTGGGCGCTTCCGGCGCTGGAAAATCGACGTTGATGTCCGGTCTTGCCGGCGTGCTCGGCGGCGATGACGAAGGCGAGCTTGAAGGAGAGCTGCTGATTGACGGAGTGGACGCCCGTCAGGCACGCGGACGTTCCGGATTGGTGTTGCAGGATCCTGACGCGCAGACGATTCTGGAACGTGTGGGCGATGACACCGCTTTCGGTTGTGAAAATCTGAATCTGCCGAAAGATGAGATTTGGAGCAGGGTCCGTTCCTCGCTCGACATTGTTGGACTCGGCTACATGAAACTTGACCGCTCCACACGCAGACTGTCCGGCGGCCAGCGCCAGCGTCTGGCCTTGGCCGGCGTGCTCGCCATGCATCCCGGACTGCTGCTGCTCGACGAACCGACGGCCAACCTCGATCCGGAGGGCGTCAAGGAAGTGCATGATGCGGTACGCCATGTGCTGGAACAGACCCGTGAAACCTTGGTGGTGGTGGAACACCATATTGACGTATGGCTTGATCTGGTGGATCGGGTTATCGTACTCGGCAAGCCGGAGGCCGACTCGCATGTCAGCGGCGTCATCGCAGACGGCACTCCGGAAGAAGTGTTCGGCAGCATGGCATCGGTGCTCGCAAAGGGCGGCGCATGGGTTCCAGGACGCACCATCGAAAGTCATACCCCCGAATCCAGCCAATCGTCGGGAGATGTTGTTCTGCGAACGGAGGATCTCAGCTTCGGGCGTGACTTCGCGCTTGGCGAGCATGTGAACCTCGTGTTCCATGCTGGCGAGATCACCGCACTGACCGGCAAAAACGGCGTGGGAAAATCCACGCTCGCGTTGACTTTGGCCGGCTTGCTCAAGCCGATTTCCGGCCGTGTGAGCATGGATGAGACCATGGTTCCCGCACGTAGGGAGAACGACGTCTTCACTTGGAAAAGTCGGGATCTGCTCGGACGGATCGGCATGGTGTTCCAGGAGCCGGAACACCAGTTCGTCGCATCCAGCGTGCGTGACGAAGCGGCGGTCGGCCCCAAATCCATGGGCAAGAGCGAAGAAGAGTCTTACGCTATAGCCGACAACATGCTTGAGCGTATGAATCTTGCTAGATTCGCTCAAGCTAATCCGTTCACATTATCGGGCGGCGAAAAAAGAAGGCTTTCCGTTGCCTCCATGCTGGCCGCCGCGCCGAAAGTCTTGGTGATGGACGAGCCGACGTTCGGCCAAGACTTCACCACATGGACGGAAATGGTGAAACTGATCGCCGGTGCGCGTGACGCCGGCTGTTCCGTCATCATGGTCACCCATGACGAACCATTGATCGAAACGTTGGGAGCGCGTCGCGTTCTCGTAAGCGAGGGGGAGTGAGATGGAACAGTTGGAAACTATCAGCGTGGTACCGCACAAGGAACGTCATGACGATGCCAAGCCGGCATCGCCGTCATGGTTCGTGGCAAAAATCAATCCGGTCAGCCGTTTCATCGGCGCGCTGATACTATGTATTCCCATGTTCGTGACGCTGGACGTGGTCTCCGCGTCCGTGGCACTCGCATTGGAGGTGTTGTTGCTCTGGATTGGCGGCGTCGCTCCGTGGACGGTGCTTCGTAAAACCTGGCCGGTGTGGATTGCCGCTTCGGGAAGTTTCATTTCCGTGTCGTTGTATGGCAAGACCTCCGGGGCCGTGCTGGTCAATCTCGGTGATGTCGTTGTGATTTCGCAGGGATCGTTGTACTTGGCGTTGGCCACGTTCCTGCGTGTGGCGGCCATTGCCGTTCCCGGCGTGATTCTTGCGCTTGGTCTTGATCCGACTGATTTGGCCGATGGTCTGGTGCAGATTCTGCATTTGCCGTCGCGTTTCGTGTATGGCGGTTTGGCTGGCATGCGCATGTTTACTTTGCTGCAGGATGATTGGCGTGCGCTTGGGCAGTCCCGTCGTTCTCGTGGATTGGGCGACGGCAGCGCCGTCAAACGTGTGTTCTCGCAGGCGTTCAGTCTGCTGGTCGTGTCGATTCGACGCGGCACGAAACTCGCCACCGCCATGGAAGCTCGTGGTTTCGGCGCGGACGCTCCGCGAAGCCAGGCTAGGAAATCGAGCTTACATGCCGTCGATTGGCTGTTTTACGTGATTTGCGTGGCCGTGCCGGTGATTGCGTTGTCTTGCGCTTATTTCACCGGTTACTGGCATTGGGCTTTTACCGGCACTGGCAATTAATCGGAGCAGGGCTGCGCAGTACGAGGTTTGTTGAATGCGCGGCGGATTTGCGAAGGGCGTTTCATTCGTTGTATGGAATGGAACGCCCTTCGCATTTGCCCGTTGTTTTTCTCAAAAAGATATGTGATATCCGCTACTTGGCAAGCTTGTCAAGCAGCAGCGCTTCGGTGATCACATTGTTTTTCAGGCTGGGAAGACTGATGGATTCGTTCGGGCTGTGCGCGTTGGCCTTCGGATCCTCGGGACCGGTGACCAGTACCTGCGCGTCCGGGAAAATACGCTGCAATTCCGGAATGAACGGAATCGAGCCACCTTCGCCCTTATTGACCGGAGCCACGCCAAACGCCTCTTCCATGGCGTCCATGGCGTCTTTGGTAGCCTCGGCATTTGGATCCATGGCCCAACCCATGCCATTATCAAGCTTGTCGACCCACACTTCGGCGCCAAACGGAGCATGCTCGACCATGAACCTGGCAAGTGCTTCCTGAGCCTCTTCCGGACGCTGGTTTGGAGCGGTGCGCAGGCTGAGACGGAACGTCGTTTCAGGGGAGATCACGTTGAACGATCCCTCCACTGGATGAGCATCGAAGCCGATGACGGTCACGCTCGGCTTGGTCCACAGACGTGCGGCCAGGGAACCGGTACCGGCCAGATGATAAGAGTCGACGATGCCGGCGTCCGCACGTACGGTTGCCTCATCCATATCTCGCTGCAGTCCGCCGATCGGTTCCTCCGATGCGATGCCCGGCACCACCAAATCGCCATGCTCGTCATACATGGAAGCGATGAGCATGGCGGCCAACGTATTGGAGTCGAGAATCGGGCCGCCGTACTGGCCGGAGTGCACCGGATGCTCAAGGCCCTGCACGGTCACGTCCACACAGGTGTTGCCGCGCAGCGAGGTGGTCAAAGAAGGAATGTCCGCCGACCAGTTGCCGGAATCGGCCACGATAATCACGTCAGCGGCGAATTCGTCGCGGTGAGCCTCGATGAAGGGAATGAAGCTTGGCGAGCCCATCTCCTCTTCGCCTTCGATGAACACTTTGATATTGACGTTGAGGTCGTCGCCCAGGGCCTTCAGTGCACCGGAGTGGATGGCGATGCCGCCGCCGTCATCGGCGGAGCCACGGCCGTAGAGGCGGCCGTCGATTTCGGTGGCCACGAACGGGTCGGTGTTCCACTCGGCCGGGTCCGGAACAGGCTGCACGTCGTGATGGGCATAGAGCAGCACGGTGGGGGCGTCCGGAGAAACGATATGCGAGCCGATGACCTCCCATGCGCCCGGAGTGCCGTCGGCATTGGAAGCCTGAACCACCTTGGTATCCACACCCACGAGGCGCAGTTCGTCTGCCACGAATTCAGCGGAGCGCTTCATATGTTCGGCGGTGATGCCCTTGGCGGAGATCGACTGCAGCGCAACCTTTTCGGCCAGCACCTTGACGATGCGGTTCCAATCGGTTTCGACGCGCGAACGAATCTCGTCAGCGGTGAGCGTTGCCATGATGGTCCTCCTTTATATGTGTGTAAGCGGCGTCATTGCAATGGCTGCGCCAGTATACAAGTGTCTGAACGTCACCGTAACCTCAAAGCATGACATGGAATCCGTTTAGGAAAAAAGAAGAGGCTCAAGTTCCCGTTGAGCAGGCCCCGAAGAAGACCGCCGATCCTTCTGAGAAAAAAGGCCGTCCTACCCCGAAGATGAAGCAGGCTCAGGCCGCCGGTATCCGTCCGCTGGTTCCGGTGGACCGCAAGGCCAGCGCCAAGGCCGCCAAAGCCCGTCTGCGTGAGAAGGAAAACGCCGAGTACGAGGCGATGCAGAAGGGCGATATCAACCACATGCCCAAGGCGGAACGCCTGCCTTGGCGTATCTACATCCGTGATTATGTGGATGCCCGTTTCAACCTTGGCGAATGGTTCATCCCGGTGGCCTTCGCGATTCTGATCGTCTCCATGTTCGTCACTTCTTTGATGCAGAACCAGTGGGCTTCCATCATCATGATGGCGCTTATGTACGGTTACCTGATTGCCGTGATCATCGACGTATGGCTGATGTGGCGCCAAGCTCATCGCCAAGTACGGCGAACGGTCCGTGTCCAAGGGCTCCCGCTCCTTCTCCTACGCTTGGAGCCGTTCGATTCAGATGCGTCGTTGGAGGCTTCCCAAGCCGCGTTACCCGAAGCGCGGTCACTGGCCGGCAGACTGATGTCCATATATATACTCTGGCTCCCCTCGTTGAGGGGCTGAGCCGTAAAGAAAACAGTCCAGTGGACTGTTTTTAGGCGAAGTGGCGGCGATAGCCGCATATGGCTCCCTAGCGTGGGAGCCATACTTATATGTATCAAGGAGGCAATCATGAGCGAACAGTTTGATCTGGTCATCATCGGGGCCGGCCCCGGCGGCTATTCCACAGCCCTGCGCGCCGCCGAACTCGGCATGAAAGTGGCACTCGTCGAGCGTGACGCCACCGTGGGCGGCACCTGTCTCAACCGTGGCTGCATCCCCTCCAAGGCGCTCATCACCGCCACCCACACCATCGACACCGTGCACCGTGCGGCCGAACTCGGCGTCAACGCCTCGGTGAATGGCATCGACTTCGGCACGCTGCGCGACTATCGCCTGCGCGTGGTCAAGACGATGGTGGGAGGACTGGCCGGACTGCTGGCCCATCGCGGCATCACCGTGTTCCGAGCCAATGCCGCGTTCCATGCGGATGAGATCACTCCAGCAACTTCCAACCACATCGTCCACCTCGTTCCCTCCCCCGACCAAAGCGACATCCTCACCTATCACAAGGCCGATGTCCCCGAACCCAGCGGCCCCACGATGGACCTCACGGCCACGAACATCGTCATCGCCACCGGTGCCAAGCCACACCCATTGCCCGGTAACCCGTTCGCCGGCGCCCTCATCGACTCCACACAGGCGCTGGAAGTCAACGAATTTCCCTCTTCGGCGGTGATTATCGGCGCCGGGGCCATCGCCCTTGAATTCGCCTCGATGTGGAACGCCGCCGGTTCGAAGGTGACCCTGCTGATTCGCAAGGACCGCGTGCTCTCAGCCTGGGACCGGAGAGCC
>ERZ773241.545-NODE-545-length-42450-cov-6.815615_pt1 | contig 42450 bp, 38 predicted proteins | sample MGYA00580989_ERZ773241 | MGnify/ENA primary metagenome ERZ773241 (study PRJEB29015, sample SAMEA2737804) | human gut metagenome | biome: human gut; feature: human-associated habitat; material: faeces | place: China | collected 2012 ... | reverse complement strand
ATTTGCAAGCAGATGGCGTGCAAAGTCGCCAGATGCTCTTTGTGCGGTATTGCCTTTCAAATTCAGTGTTTCCCGGCATCTTTCCGGTCGGTGTGTTCCGGCTTCCGGTGGGCTTGCTTTTGTTCTGCCGCTTCGTAGGCACGGATAATGTCCTGTACCAGCTTGTGGCGGACAACATCGCGGTTGGTGAACTCGCAGATCGCAATGTCATTGACCTTTCGCAGAATGCGGGAGGCGATGACCAGACCGCTTTTCTGCTTGTCCGGCAGGTCAATCTGCGTGGTGTCGCCGGTGATCACCATGCGGCTGCCGTCGCCCAGACGGGTGAGGAACATCTTCATCTGCTCCCGGCTGGTGTTTTGGGCCTCGTCCAGAATGATGAAGCTGTCGTCCAGCGTCCGGCCACGCATATAGGCCAGCGGGGCCACCTCGATGTTGCCACGCTCCAGATATTTCTGGTACGTCTCCGCCCCCAGCATATCGAACAGGGCGTCGTATAGAGGCCGTAGGTAGGGGTCCACCTTGCTCTGGAGGTCGCCGGGCAGGAAGCCCAGCCGCTCTCCGGCCTCCACGGCGGGGCGAGTCAGGATGATACGGTTGACCTGCTTGGCCCGGAAGGCGGCCACGGCCGCCGCCACCGCCAGATACGTCTTGCCGGTGCCGGCGGGCCCCACCCCGATGGTGACGGGGCTGTGGAGCACCGCCTGCACATACTGCTTCTGGCCGATGGTCTTGGGCTTGACGGGCCGGCCCTTGGAGGTGATGCAGATCACGTCCTGCGTCAGCTCTCCGATGCGCTCGGACTGGCCGCTGCGGCACAGGCCGATGACGTTGCGGACGTGCTGCTCGGTTATGGACTCCCCCTTGCCGGAGAGGGTCAGCAGCGCCTCCACTGCCTTGGCAGCCATCATCACCTCCTCCGGCTCCCCGGAGATCCGCAGCTCCCCGTCACGGTTCACCACCGTCACATGGAATTCCGCCTCCAGAAGCCGGATATTTTCATCAAACGAGCCGAACAGATTGATGGCCTCCTCCATCCGCTCGATGCTCACACGCTGTTCCATACGGGACAAGCCCCCTTATCTCTGTGTAGTCTCCGTTTCCGGCAGCGTCACGGTCTGGCCGATCTGCTCCAGACACTCCGCCTTCAGCACCACCGTCAGCCGGTCCTCCTGCCGCACAGCGGCGAAGCGGGTGTCGGTGACGGTGCTGCCCTCCGGCAGCCGGGCCGACAGCAGGGCCAGCAGCTGCTGCTCTCCCTCCTGACGGGCGCTCTGCTCCGTGCGCTCTGCGGCGGCGCCCTCCCATGCGGTGATGCGCTCCTGCACCAGCGTCAGGGGCAGGCGAAGCCCTCCGGGCAGGGTAAACGGTTTATAATATGTTATTTTATCACAATCCACCCCGGTGATGCTACCCTTTCCGTAGAATTTTATCCGGTGTTTTCCGATATCCAGCGCCCAGCGGCTGTGGCTGCGGCTCCCAGCGGCGGGTTGCGTGATCTGCAGCGGTACGTTGACCGACAGCTCATACCACGTTCTGGCCCACACGGCCCCCATGCTGTGGACAAACCGTGCGCCGATATGTTCTGTTTCTGACACTCCGGAGATCAGCAGTTGCCCCTCCGTGACGGTGGCCCCCGGCAGTACCATGGCCTGCCCCTCCAGCGCCTCCACCTTGGTGATAAGGCCCGCCCTCCGGGCCACGATGTTGGTGACGGCGCTCCGATCTGCCGCCTCCGGTGGACGGTGCCGCTCCACCACCTGCACATGGGCCACGCAGCCCCGGACGTTCACCGCCAGCCACGATACCTCCGGCAGGGCCAGCAGCACATGGTTGCGCATGGTCTCCTGATCGATGTGCAGACCCGGCGACCCCACGGTGATGCCGTAGTCCTCCAGCGCCCGGAGAATGGTCTCCGTGGGGACGGTGTCGTTGCCGCTGACCTGAAAGTCCCAGATGACGAGGTTGCCGCCGAACATCAGCACCAGCGCCAGCACCGCTCCGGCCAGCAGCACGTACCGCCGGCGCAGACGCCGCCAGAACACCGGTACGCCGCCGCTGCGGCACAGATACAGGCTGCCGCCGGCGTCCTCCGCCGCCTGCCGCAGCCGGGGAAGGTCCCGGCCTACGGCCCGCAGAGTCAGGCACACCGGCGACTCCCATGTCAGCTCCCAAAAGGGGATGCCCCGTGCGCCGCAGAGGTTCAACATCCGCTCCGGACAGCCGCACTCGATCCGCACCAGCACCTGCCCCTGTAAAAAATGGACGATCTGACGATACATAGCCCCTCCTATGTCAGCAGCTCAATGGCGGCGATGGTGCCGCTGATCCGCAGCTCCCGGTCCGTCATGGCCAGCAGCTGCAGCTCCCGGCCTGTGATCCGCACCGTCATGTCGGCAGCGGCGATGTCGATGACCTCCGTGCTGTACCGCAGCACGCCCCGGTGCTGCTCCATATAGAACTGGCGGTCCCCCACCAGCTCCATGCGGCCCACCCCCGCCGCCAGCTCCCCTGGCAGGTCCAGCCGATCCATGACCTCCAGACCGGCACGAGCCAGCCGCTTTTTGTCTCCCATGAGGCATCCCTCCCACGGTGGACTGTATGCGTACCGCCGGAAAAACTTGCCTGTCCGTGGCATGGACCTCTGCCCGCCGTCATAAGCTGGCAGGGTAAAGGGAGGTGAGGGAGCATGGGCTTGGCACTGGGACTGCTGGCGGTCATGGCGGGGCTGCTGGCAGCATCGGATGTGGCGGCGCAGGCGGTGCGGGAGGGACTGGCCCTCTGTGGCGGCTCGGTGATCCCGGCGCTGTTTCCCTTCCTCGTGGTGTCCCGGCTGTTTGTGGCCACCGGCAGCGCGGCGGCGCTGGGGCGGCTGCTGGCCCCCTTGACCCGCCGGATGCTGGGGGTCTCCGGCCCCGGTGGTACGGCAGTGCTGCTGGGTCTGCTGGGAGGCTATCCGGTGGGCGCCCAGACGGCGGGAGAGCTGGTCCGCACCGGGGCAGTCTCCCGACAGGAGGGACAGCGGCTGCTGCTGTTCTGCAACAACTGCGGCCCGGCCTTTGCCTTGGGTGTGGCGGGAGTGGGCTGCTTCGGAAGTCTCCGGGCCGGGGCATGGCTTTGGCTGATCCATGTGTCGGCCGCCGTGCTGACGGCTTTGCTGACCCGCAGCACCTCGTCCCCGGAGGGACGGACTTCGCCGTCTGCGCCGCAGGCTCTGAGTTCCGCTTTTCCGGGGGCCGTCCGGGGAGCGGGGGAGGGGATGCTCCACGTCTGCGGCTTCGTGGTGTTCTTTCTGGTGCTGACCCGGCTGCTGACGGCCCTGACGGGGCTGGAGCACCCTCTTCCGCTGGGACTGCTGGAGCTTACCGGCGGCATCCTGCGGCTCTCCGGCACACGGGGGGACTTCGTGCTGGCGGCGGCACTGATGGGCTGGGGCGGCGTGTGCGTCCACTGTCAGACGGCGGCGGTGCTGGAGGGGAGCGGACTCCACATGAGGGGCTATCTGTCGGCAAAGGCAGCGCAGGCGGTTCTATCGGCGGCATTGGCTGTTCCCGTAAGCCGCTGGGTGCGGTAAAGGGTTGCTGCTTTCCCCTATGGCGGACAAAAAATGGCTACCCGCATTAGACACAGACGGATAACGAAGTTTTTTATGCAGGATACGGTGCAGTCTCTGAAAAGGGGCTGCACCGTGTTCTGCTTTATGCGGAAAATTTGAACTGCTGCGGGTTTTGGCGGATCTCCCCCATTGCTGACAGCATCTCTTTTCCCGTAGGGACAGAGAATAGCCCAACGGCTGTGAAGTAAATGTCCCCCTTGACCTTCTTGGTTTCCTTATCCTTGCTGTGAAACTCGATGCGCCGAATCAGCGCATTGACGATCTCCGGCGTAAGCTGCCGAATGTCCGTATAATCCCGCAGCGCTTTCATCAGCAGCCTCAAATCCACCTTGGTTTGCCCTGCATCCTGCAGCTTCTTTTTGCCGTCAGCTACGAGCTTCAGCAGCTCCTTCTGCTCTTTTTCGTAGTTGGCGGTCATTGAGTAATGGAAGAAGCCAGCGTTTGCGGAAAAGTCACAATTTACGGAGGTAAAGCTTCAAATCCCACTTGCCTTTTTGTTTTTATTATGATATTATTGGTATACATACTAAAACGCTTGAGAGGAGGTGATGGATTTGCGGAGAGACAGCAGCGAGACGAAGCGGAAAATACTGACCGTGTGCGTCCGTCTCTTTTTGGAACAGGGGTATAAAAACACCTCTGTCAGTCAGATCGTGGACGAAGCGGGCGTAGCAAGGGGAAGCTATTTGAATCTGTTTCCCACCAAGGATAAAATTTTGCTGGACTTGACCGAAACGATGTTCGGCGGACAGTTCGGCATGGCAAGAAGCATTACAGACACCAAGCTGCCGCCGGTTTACGCTTATGCGTTGGAAACGGCGATCCAGCTGACCCTGACCGAGCTGAACGAGAACCTGCGGGAAATTTACATTGAAGCCTACTCCCTGCCTGAAACATCGGAGTATATCTACCTGCATACCACGGCAGAGCTGAAGCAGATCTTCAGCGCAAATTTCCCGGATTACAGCGACAGCGACTTTTACGAGATGGAAATCGGCACGGCAGGACTGATGCGCAATTATATGGCACGAAAATGCGACATCCATTTCCCGCTGGAACGCAAGCTCAGCCGCTTTTTGACGGCGGCGATGCGGGTGTACCGGGTGCCGGAGGACGAGCTGGAGCAGACGGTTCGCTTCGTCGAGCGTCTGGACATCCGCTCGATTGCCGAGCGCGTGATGCATTCCTTGTTCCAAACACTGGCGATGCACTACGATTTTTCACTGCAGGAAATTGAAGCCCCCTTGATTTCAGAAACGGAGGAAACCACATGAAAAAGCGACTGTTCGCCATTTTGCTGACGCTCTGCCTGCTCGCGCAGCTCTTCCCGCTCACGGCAAGCGCGGTTCGCCTTGATTGGCCGCATCCGTCTGCGCATTGCGTCTGCGGAGGAGGAATCAGCAATCATCAGGCCATGAACGGACACACGGCCTATGAAGGGGTCTACTTCACCAAGGACGGGAAGGAAAATACCTCCGGCGATATTTCAAAAATGAACGTGATCCGATCGGAAGCAGACCTTCTGGAGATCAACCATAAAGCAGCGAACAACAAGGGAAAAACGTTCTACTATTACCTTGCCAATGATGTCACCCTCACGAAACGAATCCATGTTTGGGAGGGCTGCACGTTTGTGATCTGTTTGCATGGCCATACCCTTACCTGCAATGTACCGAATGCACAAAGCGCCTTCCTTGTGATGAATAATGCGCGTCTGGTATTTACGGATTGCCAGCTCTCCGGCGACCGCGGCCTCATCACCGGCGACAGCTGCGCCGCTGTTTCTGCTGACGAAACTGCCACCTTTGAGCTTTACGGCGTGAGCATCTGCATGACCAGCTCGGAAACGGACGGCATCCGCGATATTTACAACGACCCGGTTTGCGGCGTTTATAACTGCGGTACGTTCAATATGTACGGCGGCTGCTACTATCAAAAGAGCTCCGACTATCCCACGGATCGCCCGGTCATCAGCAACATCCGCAACACCAAGTACGGCCCCGGTGTAATTAACAGAGGAACCTTCAATATGTACGACGGCATCATCTCCGGCAACGAGCGGAACGGCGTGATGTCCACCATCACCCGGTCAGATGATACCATCAACCTCTACGGCGGCACCATCACCGGCAATACCGGCGCGGGTATTTCGGCCACCCACTGGCCCATGCCCTCCATTGCGACAAGCGACTATTATACCAATGTCAACCTCTACGGCGGTACCATCTCGGAAAATACCGGTGCGGGCATCGACGCGGCCTACGGCAGAGTGACGATGGCGCAGCAGAGCAGCGCCATTCCCGTCGAAATCAAGAACAACAAGGGCGGTGCGATCTCGCTGATGCGGGACGGCTCGACCGCCAACCTCGGCACCGGCCTGATTACCGGCAACTCCGGCGGCAAGGGCGCAGTTGCGCTGAGCGCAGGCTCCCTGACCCTTACCGGCGACGTGAAGATCACCGGAAACACCGGCGCAAATCTCTATCTTGCCAGCGGAAAAACCGTCACGCTCGACAAGCTCGGCAGCGGTGCGCAGATCGGCGTTACTACGGAGGACACGGCGGTCCCCGTGGTGTTCGCCGAGGCCAACGGCACGGATTACACCAGCCGCTTTACCCCGGACAGCGCGGGCTACAGCATCGGCTATAACGCTGCGCAGCAGCTCCAGCTGCAAACCATGACCTATCCCGTGACCTACGCCCCCGGCGCAAACGGCACGGGCGACAGCAAGACGGTGAACAAGGAGTACGGCAAAGCGCTGAAGCTGCAAGGCGCGCTCTTTACCCGTATGGGCTACACGCAGATCGGCTGGTCGAAGGTCGACGGCGGCGAGAAGGACTATTCCCTGAACGCGATTTATGAGCAAAACGAGGCGCTTACGCTCTACCCCGTCTGGGAGGAGCGCAGCGACTATACCGTCCGTATCGTCAACCAGGACGGCTCGACGGTCACGGACTTTGAGAACGTCAAATGGACGGATGAAATTTGGAAGCTCCTGACGCCAAGGCCGACAAGAGAAAATGATGAAAGGCTGCAAGCACTGCTGATCGGCAATAGGAGAGTCATGGGCGGAGAAACCTACGGCGACTTTGCTACGGGCGGCGAGGACAGCCTTACCTTCATTGCTTTTTGGAGCGGCGTTTTCATTGATTACAGCACCATTTCCGTGGGCGATTCCCAGTGGACCGGCTTCCGCTCCGAAGGTACGGAACACTTCTTCAACGAAGATCAGACCGTACAGATCAATACCGCCCATCCGGAGGAACTGTCGTATTTTGAGTACGCCGTCGGCGATCAGTTCTACTCGAATGGCCTAGCTGCGGATGTCCTTTTCAGCAGCGGGCACGATCACTATCCTTATACCGGCGCCTTCAATACGGCATCTCTGAATCTGGAGGAGGGAAAGCCCTATGTGATCTATGCACAGTTGGGGACGAAGCTCCTTGCTCGCTACGGCGTTGTATGCACGGAGAAAATCATCATCGACAAGACCGCCCCGGCGATCACCGGTGCGAAAAACGGCGATGTTTTCTGTGGCGAGGGCAACAAGACCCTCACCGTGACCGATCGGTATCTGAACACCGTGACCGTCAACGGCGTGGCCGTAACGCCCAACGACAAGGGCGAGATCACCCTCGCCGATGCGAGAACCCCGCAGACCGTCGTCGCCACGGACAAGGCGGGCAATTCCACGACGCTCACCGTGACCGTCCATGCGTCCCATTCCTACAAATGGCAGACGGAGAACGGCCAGTATTGGGGCGAATGCGAATTCTGCGGCGACAAGGTCGAAAAGACGAACGTTCCCTCCCTGACCATCACCGCGCCGGATGCCGTCTGCCGCACGCAGGACTTCAAATTCTCTTTCAACCTGCCGGAGGGCTGCACGAATCCCGCCTACAACTATGAGTTTAAATACACTGGTGACGGCGAATCCATCACCCCGGTCGACGGCCTCTGCACGGGGACGATCCCGGCCAAGTACTACAATGCGGAGGAAACCGGCTTCCGCTTTATCGCCTCTGTCACGACGGCGGAGGGCTATCGGTTCAGCGTCTCCAAGAATATCACCCTCCGTGAGCACTCCGGCGGCACGGCGACCTGCACGGAGCAGGCCATCTGCGACCACTGCGGTCAGTCCTACGGCGCACTGGCGGCGCACAGCTTCACGGCAGAAACCGCCGAGGAGCAGTATCTGAAATCCGCTGCGACCTGCACCGAAAAGGCGGTGTATTACAAGTCCTGCGCCGTCTGCGGTACCAGCTCCAAGGGAACCGCCGACGAGGCGACCTTCACGTCCGGAAAGCCACTCGGCCATGACTGGGGCGCATGGACGCCCGACGGGGAGGGCACGCACAAGTGCGTCTGCACCCACGATGCCAGCCATGTTGAAACGGCCGGCTGCACCTACGGCGACTGGAGCACGAATCAAGACAGTCACTGGAAGACCTGCACCGTCTGCGGCGGAGAGACTGAGCGGCTCGACCACTCCGACCCGGACTGCAACCACCTCTGCGACACCTGCGGCATCAAAATGACTGAGCACGACTTCACGGGAGAACTTGCGATCACGGCACTTCTGTACAAGGAAGCAAACTGCCTCTCTCCCGCACTCTATTACAAGTCCTGCAAGATCTGTATGCTGTCCTCCAAGGGCACGGACAGCGAGGCGACCTTTGCAAGCGGGGAGAAAAACCCGGATCGGCACGCCGAAGAGCCGGGTGACTGGCAGCTTGACGGCAACAGCCACTGGAGATTCTACACCTGCTGCCATCTGGAGGTCGATCGCGGCGCACATCAGGGCGGCACGGCCGACTGCCTTGCCCCGGCCCTCTGCGAGGTCTGCCAGCACTCCTACGGCGAGCTTGGCCCGCACCATTTTGTCGATCAGGTGAACGAATACCGGCTGAAGTCCGCCGCCACCTGCACAAGCCCGGCGGTATATTATCAGTCCTGCTCCACCTGCGGCGCGCAGGGCACGGAAACCTTTACCAATGGCGAACCGCTCGGCCATGACTATGGCGCTTGGACATCCAACGGAGACGGCACCCACACCCGCGTCTGCGCTCACGATGCAGCGCACACGGAAACCGAGAATTGCACCGGCGGCACGGCGACCTGCACGCACAAGGCTGTCTGTACGGTCTGCGGCGGCGAATACGGCGAGATGGCGGCACACAGCTTCACTGCCGAAAAAGCAGAGGAGCAGTATCTGAAATCCGCTGCAACCTGCACCGAAAAGGCAGTCTACTACAAATCCTGCGCAGTCTGCGGTACCAGCTCAAAGGGAACCGCCGACGAGGCGACTTTCTTCTCCGGCAATGCGCTGGACCACAACTGGGGCGCTTGGACGCAGAACAGCGATGAAAAGACCCACACCCGAATCTGTAAGTGTGACGCCAGCCACACGGAAACCGAAAATTGCCACGGCGGCACGGCGACCTGCACGCACAAGGCTGTCTGTGCGGTCTGCGGCGGCGAATACGGCGAGCTTGATCCGAAGAACCACACCAACTTAAAGCACTTCCCGGCAAAGGCGGCGACCAAGACCACTGAGGGCAATATCGAGTATTGGTACTGCTCCGGTTGCAAGAAGTATTACAAGGACGCTACGGCAACACAGGAAATCAAGCAGGCCGATACCGTAACGGCAAAGCTGTCCGGCGGCACCGTCAAACCCGGCGCCGACAAGTCTCCGCAGACGGGAGATAACCCCAATTTTTTGTTGTGGATTGCCCTGTTGTTCGTCAGCGGCGGTGCAGCCATTGGCACAACGGTTGTAAGCAAAAAGAGAAAGTACAACAAGTAAGAGAACAGCTTAACCTATGCGGCGGCTACCGGAAACAGTAGCCGCCGCAATCTTTAGCTCATTCACGGCATCTGTATACCGTCCGGCTGCAAGCAGCTTGTTGCGAAAACGGTTCAACCCGTTGAGAGCAAGTCGCCACTCTTGCCGATTTAGCTCAACAGAGTGTTTTCGTTTTATTACGATCCCGCCTTAATGTTCTGTAATTATTGCAGAAAAAGGCACGGCTGGAATCGAATATGCGGAGAAAGAAATCACCGAGAAAAGCCCGTACTAGGCTTTCTCGGTGATTTTCCTTGCCATTGCTACGCTGCCTGATAACTACGATCTTTTAATACTTCGTTATCAGCCCGTAGCTTTGGTCGGGTGCCATTTTTTACAGGTTGTCGCCGCCTGAAAATACAGGCAGCTGCCGCTCTTATCTGCGGGCCTTGTCGTAGGGGATGCCCTCCGCCTTGGGGGCACGGGACTTCTTGGAGGTGAAGGCCAGCACCAGCAGGGTGATGATGTACGGAAGCATCCGGTACAGGTGGGAGCTGATGCCGATCTCTGCCAGCCAGTACACACCGTCGCCGTTGATATCGATGCTGGAGTAGGCGGCGGCGATGCATTTGAACAGGCCAAATAGGAGGGAGGCCCCGGCGATGTTCAGAGGCCGCCAGTTACCGAAAATCATCACGGCCAGCGCCAGAAAGCCGAAGCCCGCCACGTCACCGTTGGAGGAGCAGTTGGCGGTGGTCAGGGCGTACACAAAGCCGCCCATACCCGCCAGCGCACCGGAGATGGTGGTGCCGATATAGCGCATCTTGTAGACATTGATGCCCAGAGAGTCCGCCGCCTGAGGATTCTCACCGCAGGCCCGCAGCCGCAGGCCGAAGCGGGTCTTATAGAGAATGATGGACAGGATGACGAACAGGATGATGCAGACGTAGGTAGCCAGATAGACTTTCACCAGAAACGTCTCGCCGAAGAAGCCAAGATCGGTGTTTTTGTCGATGCCGAAGGTGGACTTTCGGATCATGAACCACGTAGCGGAGTCGCCGGTAGCAAGCTGCAGGGTGTTCTGGTTGGCGATGATACGCACCAGAAACAGCACCAGAGCCGGAGCCATCAGGTTCAGGGCCGTACCGCCGATGGTCTGGTCGGCCCGCAGGTTGATGGAGGCGAAGCTCAGCAGCAGGGAGAACACGGCACCCATGGCTGCCGCCACCAGCATAGCCAGAAGCTCCAGCCCCTGCATAGCCACCCAGTTCCCGGTCTGTTGAGCGGCCAGCACGGCGGCGCTGCCCTGCATCAGGCGCACGAACAGCACACCGATGAAAGCACCGAAGATCATGATACCTTCCAGCGCCAGGTTGATGATACCGCTGCGCTCGGCGAACACGCCGGCCAGCGCCACGATCATCAGGGGTACTGCATAGATCAGGGTCTGCTGTACCAGAAATGTCATGCCTGATCGCCTCCTTCTGCGTTATCGCTGTCTGTGACAGCGGCCTCTACGGGTGCTTTCTCCTCCTCCGGCAGCAGGGAGGTCTGATCCTCCACGGCGGCGCCCTGAGGGATGGGAGCCGTGTCTGCCACGGCGATCTTTTTCTTCTTCCGGCCGCTGAGCATCATGCGGATCACCAGAGAGAAAGCGCTTAGATACACGATGACGGCGATGATGACGTCGGTGATGTACTCGTTGTAGGCGGTGAGGTTGGTCAGCTGCTGGCCCACGATCTTCAGCATGGCCATGAAGATCCCGGCGAAGATGACGGCGATGGGGTTATTCAGCGCCAGCAGCGCCACGGGGATGCCGTTGAAGCCCACAGCGGGCAGAGACTGATAGGTGGACCAGTAGAACTCCGTGTTGCCGGACAGGTAGTACAGTGCCGCACCGGCTCCGGCCAGCGCACCGGCGATGGCCATGGACAGCACGATGTTGCGCTTATCCTTGATGCCGGCGTAGCGGGCGGCATGGCGGTTGGCGCCGCAGGCCTGCAGCTCGTAGCCCAGCGTGGTCTTGGTCATGAGGATGTACATGGCGATGGCCAGCAGAATGGCCACCAGAATACCGGCGTTGACCTGAGAGCCGGGGAACAGCTTATCCAGCCCCAGCTTGGGGGTGGCCACGCCGTTGAAGCTGGTCTTATAGATGTAGCCGGACTTGGTGTTCTCCACGGTGTTCTTGAAGTTGCTGATGTCGAACATCCACGTCACAAGGTTGGCGGCCACCCAGTTGGTCATGATGCAGGCCAGCACCTCATTGATGTTGAGACACGCCTTGGCCAGACCCGGCAGAGCACCCCACAGAGCGCCCGCCAGACAGCCGCCCAGAAAGGCCAGGATCCAGATGATCCAGGTGGGGACGGAGGAAGAGGGGATGCTCAGGGCGATCATCAGCGTCGCCATGGTGGAGATCAGGTACTGACCGGGAGCGCCGATGTTGAACAGGCCCGTCTTGAAGGCCACGGCCACGGAGAGACCCGTCATGATCAGGGGCGTGGCCCGGAACAGCATATCGCCGGTGTTGACGGCGTTGAAGCCCCAGGTCAGCTCACCGGCGGCATTGCGGCCGGTGCTGAAGATGCCGGCGAAGATGATTCGGAAGCCGTCCCATGCGCCGGAGAGGGAGATCTTCTCATTGAAGCAGCCCACCAGAATGACAGCGATGCCGCCTACCAGCAGACCCGCAAGAATGGAGATCAGGGACGCCAGCACCTTTTTGGTGCCTTCCTTTTGGTACAGAGTGGCTGCGGAATGCTTCACGCTTCATCGCCTCCTTTGTTGTCACGCTTTGCGCCGGACATATACAGGCCCAGCTCGGATACGGTGGTCTTTTTGGGGTCCAGCTGGCCCACGATCTCCCCCTCGTACATGACGAGGATGCGGTCGGAGAGGCTCATGACCTCATCCAGCTCCAGAGACACCAGCAGCACCGCCTTGCCACGATCCCGCTCGGCTACCAGCTGGCTGTGGATATACTCGATGGCGCCCACGTCCAGACCACGGGTGGGCTGGACGGCCACGATCAGAGGCTTATCCCGGTCCAGTTCACGGGCGATGATGGCCTTCTGCTGGTTGCCGCCGGACATACTGCGAACCACGGTGATGGGGCCCTGACCGCTGCGGACGTCGAATTTCTCGATCAGCTGCTGGGCGTAGCTGCGGACGGCGTCCCGCTTGATGAAGCCCCCCTTCTCGAACTGTGGCTCCTTGTACCGCTGGAGCACCAGATTCTGCTCCAGCGTGAAATCCAGCACCAGACCGTGCTTGTGGCGGTCCTCCGGGATGTGGCTGATATACTCGCCCCGGTGGTGGATGGAATAGTGGGAGATGTCGTGGCCGCAGACGGTGATGCTGCCGCCGGAGCTCTTGTCAAGGCCCGTTAGACCGTGGATGAACTCCGTCTGGCCGTTGCCGTCGATACCGGCGATGCAGACGATCTCACCGGCCCGCACGTCAAAGCTGACATTATGTACGGCATCCTTCTTGTGCAGGTGGGAGGGGACGGTGAAGTTCTTCACACTGAGCACCACATCGCCGGGATGGGCCTCGTCCTTGTTGACCTGCAGCTGTACGGGGCGGCCCACCATCATGTTGGACAGCTCCTGCTTGTTGGTGTCCTTGGTGTTGACAGTGCCGATGTACTTGCCCTTGCGCAGCACCGTGACCCGGTCGGCCACCGACATGATCTCGTTGAGCTTGTGGGAGATGAAGAGGATGGACTTGCCCTCCCTGGTGAGATTCTTCATGATGAGCAGCAGCTCATCGATTTCCTGAGGCGTCAGCACGGCGGTGGGCTCGTCGAAGATGAGGATCTCGTTGTCCCGGTAGAGCATCTTCAGGATCTCCACACGCTGCTGCATACCGACAGTGATGTCCTCCACCTTGGCGTCCAGATCTACCGCCAGACCGTACCGCTCCGACAGCTCCTGTACCTTTTTCCGGGCCTCCTTCTTCTGCAGGAAGCCCATCTTCGTGGTCTCGGCACCCAGAATGATATTGTCCAGCACCGTGAACACGTCCACCAGCTGGAAGTGCTGATGCACCATGCCGATCCCCAGCGCTGTTGCGTCGTTGGGGTCATTGATCTTTACTGTCTGTCCATTTTTTCGAATCTCGCCTTCTTCCGGCTGGTACAGCCCGAACAGGACGGACATCAGCGTGGATTTACCGGCGCCATTTTCCCCCAGAAGGGCGTGGATCTCGCCCTTCCGCAGCTGAAGGGTGATGTCGTCATTGGCCTTGATGCCGGGAAACTCCTTGGTGATGTGAAGCATTTCGATCACATACTGAGGAGAATTTTCCATGCCGCCACCTACTTTCTCAGGATTTACAGACCCATACAGGTTGTATATACAAGCTATTATAACGGCTCACGCCGAGAATTGCAAGGTTAACCGAAGGATTTGATGGAACAAATGCACGGAATGTTCTGTATCTTAGGGTTGACATCTGGTGATTTTTGCTTTACGATACATTTATATTGCATGATATATTTCCCGGTAGGTAAGGCTACCGTAGGGATATGGGCTGCTGCCGCGGAGTGGTGGAGACACCATGAGAGGGTTTGAACAGGCGATATCGAAACCAAGGTATCATCTAATGCAGCTTCACCGCCCCACGATGCTAAAGCTTGTTACGGTGCTCAGGTCACGGCGGTGACCCGATCGCAATGCGACCGCAGCAGGCAAACGCCGGCTGCGGGATTTTTTATGATGCGGGGAAGGAGGAGCCGATATGGTAGACTACGAGGAAGAGCTGGACCGATATCTGGATGAGATCAAGGAGCTGGCCCGAAGTAAACAGTACGCCCGCCTGAGGGACCTCTTTCTCCCCATGGAGCCCGCCGACATCGCTCTGCTGCTGGAGGAGTCCGGCGGGGAGCTGATGCCCCTGCTGTACCGGCTGCTGCCCAAGGAGCTGGCGGCGGAGGTGTTCGTGGAGCTGGAGTCCGACTCCCAGGAGATGCTCATCAACGGCTTTTCCAACACCGAGCTGAAGGAGGTGCTGGACGAGCTGTATCTGGACGATGCCGTGGACATCGTGGAGGAGATGCCCGCCAGCGTGGTGATCCGAATTCTGGATAAGGCAACGCCAGAAATGCGAAAATCCATCAACGAGATTTTGAAGTACCCGGAGGACTCCACCGGCTCCATCATGAACATGGAGTTCCTGTCCCTGAAAAAGGACATGACGGTGGAGGACGCCTTCAAGCGCATCCGCCGCATTGGCGGCGAGCTGGAGACCATCAACATCCTGTACGTCACCGATCCTACCCGCCGCCTGCTGGGGGTGCTGTCGGTACGTGACCTGCTGCTGGCGGAGGAGGATGACCTCATCGAGGACATCATGGATCCCAACGTGGTCTGGGTCAGCACCATGGATGATAAGGAGGACGCCGCACAGGCCCTGAGCAAATACGGCTTTCTGGCCATGCCCGTGGTGGATCTGGAGAACCGTCTGGTGGGCATCGTCACCGTGGACGACGCTATGGACGTTATCGAGGAGGAGACCACCGAGGACTTCGAGAAGATGGCCGCTATGCTGCCCTCCGACAAGCCCTATCTGAAGGCCGGCATCTTCGCCACGTGGCGAGCCCGCCTACCGTGGCTGATGATCCTCATGCTGTCGGCCACCTTCACCGGCATGATCCTCAACCACTATGAGAGCGCTCTGGCGGCGTGTCTGGTGCTGAACTCCTATATCCCCATGCTCTCCGGCACCGGCGGTAACTCCGGTACGCAGGCCAGCGTGGCGGTCATCCGTGCCTTAAGTCTGGACGAGGTGGATTTCTCTGACATCCTGAAGGTCCTGTGGAAGGAGCTGCGGGTGTCGCTGCTGTGCGGCTCGTGTCTGGCGGCGGCCAATTTCGTGAAAATGCAGCTGGTGGACCGTCTGCTGTTGGGCAATGCCGCCGTGACCCCCGTGGTGTGTCTGGTGGTGTGCTTGACCATCATGTTCGTAGTGGTATTCGCCAAGTGTGTGGGCTGCTCACTGCCGCTGCTGGCGGAGAAGATCGGTCTGGACCCGGCGGTGATGGCCAGTCCCTTCATCACCACCATCGTGGATGCCACCAGTCTGCTGATCTATTTCCGCTTCGCTTCGTGGCTGCTGGGCATATAGACGCATAAAAAATCCGTTTCAAGACAAAATAGAGTCAGGCTTTGCGCCTGACTCTATTTTTCTGGAGGAACGTATCATGAGCAAGAACTGTACCAACGACGGCTGCAACTGCACCCCCAACTCCGCCATCAAATGCAGTGTCACCAACTGTGCCCACCACTGTCAGGATGTGGATCACTGCGGCCTGACCAGTATTCAGGTAGGCACCCACGAGGCCAACCCCACCATGGACCAGTGTACCGACTGCCAGAGCTACCGCAAGCTGTAACGGCACACCGCCCGGTGCGCCGGGCGGCTACATAGGAAGGAGGGAGGGCCATGACGGATCGCATGAAATACGCCCTGTCCGGCGCTGCCGCCGGGGCGGTGAACGGCCTGTTCGGCGGGGGCGGCGGTATGGTGCTGGCCCCGGCCCTGACGGGCTGGTGCCATATGGAGCAGAAGCGGGCGCTGGCCACCTGCGTGGCAGCCATCCTGCCTTTGTGCCTGCTGTCGGCGGCCATCAGCCTGTGGCGGCAGCCGCTGGACTGGATGCAGGCCCTGCCCTATCTGTTGGGGGGACTGGGCGGCGGCTTCGTGGGAGGCCGCCTGTTTCAGAAGGTATCCAACCTGTGGCTGCGGCGCATCTTCGCCTGCTTTCTGCTGTACGGCGGCGTGAGGTATCTCCTGTGACGGCGTGGCTGCTGCCGCTGGCGGTGGGCTTCGCCACCGGTATCCTCTCGGCGTGGGGCGTCGGCGGCGGGACCCTTCTGCTGCTGTGCATGACGCTGCTGCTGGGGGTGGACCAGCGCACCGCCCAGACCATCAATCTGCTGTACTTCCTGCCCACCGCCGGTATGGGGCTGCTGTCCCACGGGAAGGGTGGCCTGCTGGAAAAGCCGGTGCTTCGCAGCGCCATCCCCGCCGGACTGACAGCGGCAGCGCTGGCGGCATGGCTGTCCTTCTCCGTGGATACAGAGCTGCTGCGCCGCCCCTTCGGCGTCTATCTGCTGGCGGCGGGCATCTGTATCCTTCTGCAAAAGCCCACCAAGCCGTGACCGGCGATCCCCTTCCGCGACAAAAGACAGGCAGTGCCGGAGGCACTGCCTGTCTTTTCTTTGGTTTTCTATGCAGCCGTCAGGCGTCGATGCCCCGGCTGGTGAGGTACTTCTTCACCATCAGCGCTACCTTGAAGGTGATGGCGTCGTCAAACTCCCGCAGATCCAGACCCGTCAGCTTCTTGATCTTCTCCAGCCGGTACACCAGCGTGTTCCGGTGGACGAACAGCTTCCGAGCGGTCTCGGAGACGTTCAGGTTGTTCTCAAAGAACTTGTAGATGGTGAACAGCGTCTCCTGATCCAGCGCATCGATGGGGTTCTTCTTGAACACCTCCTGCAAAAACATCTCGCACAGGGTGGTGGGCAGCTGATAGATCAGGCGGCCGATGCCCAGATTCTCGTAGTTGATGACGTAGCGCTCGGTGTCGAACACCTTGCCCACCTCGATGGCGATCTGGGCCTCCTTATAGGACTTGGCCAGATCCCGCAGATGCAGGGCCAGCGTACCGATGCCTACGAACACACGGCTCTCGCCGTCCTCCCGCAGGGCCTCCTCGATGGTGGTGGCCACCTTCTCCAGATCCTTGTTGGTGGTGCTCTCCGGCATCTGGTGGATCAGCGCCACGTCCGTCTCACCCACGCTGATGACGAAGTCATTCTGCCGGTCGGGGAAGAGATTCTGCACCACCTCCAGAGAGATGCCCTCGCTGCGGCCCTCCACAGGTCGGATGACGAATACGCCGCGGGGTACCTCGGCGGCCACGTGCAGCTCCTTGGCCCGCATATAGATGTCGCTGATAAGGATGTTGTCGGAGATGATGTTCTTGATGAAGGAGCCCTTGTCGTGCTTCTCCTCATAGTACGTCTTGGCGGAGTTCAGAGCCACGCAGGCCATGGCGCACACGGTGCGGCCCACGCTGTCATCGCCGGTGGCGAACACGGCATAGTCAAAATGTCCGCCCCAGCCGGGCAGCGCCTTGAAGGTCTTGCCCTCCAGCGCAATGCAGCCGCCCTCGGCGGAGTCGATGGCCTCCACATACTTGGCCCACTTCTTGCCGATACCCGTCAGCTCGCTGCAAGCGATGACGGTACCCTCGGCGTCAATGACGCCCACGGTGCGATCGGTGGTATCCTTGAACTGTAAAACGACGTTCTGAAAAATTCTCCCGGACATAGTCAGTCCCTCCTGATATAGAGCTGATGGATATTTTGTGCAAACTACTTAGTCTCACGCTCTATTATATCGTCAGAATCACGATTTTGCAAGTATTTTCTTGTATTTTTCACAAAAATTTTGGGGCATTTTTTGGCGTTATGTCGAGGCATTCAGTCCACATATGTCAAGAAGGGTGTGTATCTCCCCCTCGGCCAGGGGTCGGAAGGCCCCTGGCGCCAGCGCTTCATCCAGCCGCAGCGGCCCCATGGAAAGCCGCTTCAGGTACGTCACCGGTTTTCCGCAAGCGGCCAGCATCCGCTTCACCTGATGGAATTTCCCCTCCCGCAGCGTCACCAGCGCCTCCTGCGGCGAGAGGAGCTCCAGCCCCGCCGGCAGGCTCTCCAGCCCGTCGGCCAGCACCATCCCGCCGGCGAAGGCCGCCGTGTCCGCCGCCGTCAGCACGCCCTCCACACGGGCGTAGTACACCTTGTCCACGTGATAGCGGGGGCTCAGCAGCCGATGGGTCAGTTCCCCGTGGTTGGTCAGCAGCAGCAGTCCCTCCGTGTCCTTATCCAGCCGCCCCACTGGGGATAGATCCCGTTTGCGCAGCTCCGGCGGCAGCAGGTCCAGCACCGTCTGCTGCCGTCCGTCCACACGGGCCGACAGGACCCCGGCGGGCTTGTGGAGCATGAGATAGGTGTACCGGCGGCAGTCCAGTGACTGACCGTCCACCAGCAGGCAGGCTGCGTCGGCGTCCACCTTTTCCTCTGGGGAGGAGGCCAACCGTCCGTCCACCACCACCCGGCCCTGCCGCACCAGCTCCTTTACCTCCCGCCGGGAGTATTTGCCCGTTCCGGCGATGATCTTGTCCAAGCGCTCCATAACCAGCCCTCCTGCCGCAGTTTTTCTCATTATAGCATATCCCACCGGGAAACGGAATAAGCTGAGGACAAAGCGATGGAAAAAACGAAAGGAGCTGCGTGCCTGTGAAGCGCTGTCTTGCGGGGCTGTGCCTGCTGCTGATGCTGCTGACCGCCTGTACCGCCCGTCCCTCCCAGACCCCGGTGACCGCCAAGGACGATGCCGCCCGCCGGGCATGGTTGGAGCAGCAGGGCTGGCAGACGGAGGAGCAGCCGGTCCGCACTCTGACGGTGCAGCTGTCGCTGGCGGGACAGGAGGACTATCTGGCCCTCCAGCAGGAGGCGGGCCTGCCCTTGGCGGACTACGACGGTCAGACCGTCACCCGCTGCACCTACACCGTCACCAATTACCCCGGCCGCACCGGCGACGTGCAGGCGAACCTCTATCTCTGCGGCGACGTCATCGTGGGCGGGGACATCATGGCCTTGGGGGAAAACGGCTTTCAGGCATCCCTCCTCTATCCGGCGGAGAGCACATAGAAAAACGGGAGGAAGGGTCTTTGCCCCTTCCTCCCATTTTTCAGTACTCCTCGCCCAGCGTAATGATCTGCGACCACAGCACCGGCCCCACGGCCCCGGTGGGGTCGAAGCCCAGCTGCCGCTGGAGGGTCAGCACCGCCTGCTGAGTGGCGGGGCCGAAGATACCGTCCACCACCAGACTGGGCAGAGTCTCGTCCTCCCGACTGATCTGGTTGAGCCGCTCCTGCATCAGGGCCACCTGTTCGCCCCGGTCGCCCCGCACCAGAAACCGCCCCGGATAGACCTCCCCGGCGAATTGCCGGTAATCCTCCGGCAGTTCCGCCAGCACCTTCTGATAGGCCGTTTGCAGGGCGTTCCACGTCTCCCGGCCCACCACGCCGTCCACTGGCAGACCGTAGACCCGCTGGAAGGTGTACACCGCATCCAGCAGCTCCTGATCGAAGTCGTCGGACAGAGAGATCATGGGCAGTTCCGGCAGAAAGTACCCCAGAAACGCCAGATAGAACCGCACCGTCCGCACGTCGATGCCGCTGTCTCCCAGCCGCAGATCCTCGGCGTACCGCCGCTGCACCTCGGGGATGGTGAGTCCCTCGCTGCTGAGCTCCGACAGCTGCTTGACGCCGTTGTAGATCTGCTTGATCTTGTACCATGTGGCCTTGCCCACGATGCCGTCCTGCGCCAGATTGAAGATCTGCTGAAAGACCCGCACCGCCTCCTCCATGTCCTCGTCAAAGACGAAGCTGTCGTCCAGCGCCGGGATGGCGGGGTAGTTCTTCCCGATGCGGTTGAGCTGCCGCTTCAGGGTCTGCACGTCGTTGCCGGCGTCGCCCCGCCGCAGGGGCCGCCCCGGATAGGAGGCCACGTTCCCGCCCACCGGCGCATTCATCACCAGATTGATGTCGCCACCGTAGTAGTACTGCAAAATTTCGTAGGGCGTCATGCCCTCCTCCGCCAGATCCACGCTACCCCATTGGGACAGGCCACCGCACCGGGTCCGCACCCCGTCGCAGAACTGGGCGAACAGCGGCTCTACACTGCCCTGCCGCACAATGTAGTTGTTGAAAATATCGTCCACGATGCGGCTGATGTTCTCGAATATGTCGCCGTCCTCCACATAGGCCTGATCGTACCGGGTGGTGGAGGTGATGTCGAAGTCGTACCCTCTGGCACGGTAATACTCCGTGTACACCCGGTTCAGGGCGTAGGAGATCTGGGCCAGAATGTTGGCTCGGATGGCACTCTCCGGCCAGGTGGGATAAATTTCGTGGGAGGCCACGTTCTTGATGTACTGGGCGAAGGGCACCACCACGTTCCGGGCGGACTCCCCCGGCGCCCCCAGATGCACCGTGATGGTCTCCGGCACCACGGGATAGGGATAGGGCATCATGCACGCTCCTTTCTCACACCACTGGCTCCAGCATCACCGGCAGGATGGTCTCCACTCCGTCGAATACCGTCGCCGTCCGGCCAGCCACCGGCTGGAACATGGGATGCTGTACCGACACCTGATAGTCCAGCCCGCTGAGGGCGGCGGTGTCCGAGGCTTGAGACCAGGCGAAGGGCGGGGCGGGCAGGCGGATGCCGGATAGGATACCGGAGCCGTCGGTGACGCCCCGGTAAAATATGTGCTCCTCCGTGCCGAAGGCCCGGCTGATGACCACCTGCGCCCCGGCCACGGGGAAGCGCCCGCCGCCGCAGGTGACCTGCACGCGCAGGCCGCCCCGGTCCGGGTGGGTCCTGAGGAAAACGTCCACAGGTGTTGGTTGTGCTGACTGCATAGGCAAAGACCTCCTTTTTTCCTATCCTATGCACCTTGCTTCGTCCCGTGCCAAAAAAATTCCCGGAACCGGGGGAAGTCCGGTTCCGGGAAAGAAAAGCGTTATTTCTGGGGCAGATATATCCGCCGTGCAGGCCGAAACCCCAGCATCTCCCCCACGGGGACGGCCACGTCGCCGGTGGCCTCCTCCGCCAGAGTAAAGACCATCACCATCAGTGCCGCATTGGGGAAGGGGCAGAACTCGCCGGGGTTGGTCAGGGAGATCAGCAGCATCCCCAGATAGCTCAGAGCCAGCGCCCGGACAAAGGGCGTTTTTCCGGCCCGCAGCAGGGCGATACGATCCCGCATCAGCACGCCGTAGGCGGCAATGCCCACCAGACCCATGCTGCCCATGATCTGGGCGATGCTGTTGTGGTAGAACACCATGCTCCCCTCTACGCCGGTGAAGAGGTCGCTGTTGCGCTGGCTGATGAGGCCGATGCCAAACACGGGGTTGTGCAGGAAGTCCGTGATGCCCCGCAGGAACAGCTGCACCCGGACGGAGTCCCCCTGATGGAACAGATGACCGCCCTCCATGCGGCTGTCCATCATCAGCGACAGCAGCTCCGGGCCCACCAGCACCGCCAGCACCGCACCGGCCACGCACAGAGGCAGCACGGCCTTCCGGGGAATGAGACCCCACCGCACCAGATATACGAAGCCCAGTCCCAGCAGCGCCACACCGAACAGCAGAGCGCTGCGGCTGCCGGTAAGGGCCAGCCCTGCCGCCTGCACCGCCACACCCAGCAGATGGGCGGGCTTTTTCAGCGACAGATAAAAGGACATGGGCAGGGTAGTCAGCAGCAGCGCCGTGGCAAAGTTGCGGTACTTGAGGTAGAGGGTGGTATGTACCTGCAGAAATTCCTGCCACCGCACGGCGTAATCCAGCATCACCAGACACGCCATGCACACACCCAGCACGCAGAAAATGGCGGCGAACCGCCGGTGCAGGTCGTAGCCCTTGGAATAGGTCAGGCACGACCGCAGAAGCACATAGAGAACCAGCATCCCGCCGCCGAGACACCCGGTGTAGTACAGGCTCAGCGGCTGAAGCAGCTGATGCATGGACAGGATCCCGCAGCCCCCCAACAGGGTGGCCGCCGACACCAGCAGCAGCCCCGTGGCGCTGCGTCCCACCCGGAAGGTGACGGGCCAGACCATCAGGTGCCAGATCAGCGCCGCAAAGAACGGCGCCGCCAGCACAGCGCAGGGGAGGAAATCCCCCAGACTTTCATATCGCTGGGTCGACAGCAGAAATACCAGCAGGAACGGCGTCACCGACGCCAGCAGATCCCGGCAGAACACCAGCAACCAAATACAAATCCCCAGCAGGGCCATGGCCCCATAGACCGGCTGACGCAGAGCGGCAAAGCCCAGCGTCACCCACAGCAAAAACGGAAAATAGGCACGGCTGAGCCAAAACCGCTGGCTTAGGCCGGACAGACGGCGGAAGCCCCCATAGCAGCGGCGCTGCAGACGGGGCCAAAAGCCGCTGTCCTCGTTCAGTGCGCTGAAAGACAGATCCCACATAGAATTGTTTTACTCCTTTTTTCATCCAGACAGGTACATGGACGGCTTCCCTTCCCTCCATGCACATACCAAAACAAATGCTCCCTGAAAAATGTGAAATTTTTGTGAATAATAGGTTTTTTAGGGAACCTTTTTACCGAGGTATATACCGCCCTTCTCTGGGCGTAAGCGGTACTATACCACGTTCCGGCGGGAATGTCAACGGGAGAAGCAGTCGGTTTATGAGGAATGTCCGTCCGGCTGTACTAAGAAAAATCAACGTCTGCCGCAGACCGGCGGCAAAAGAGCCTGAAAATTCCCTGAAAGAAGGGAATTTTCAGGCTTTTCACAGAAAATCCACACAAAAATGGCTGGTTTGTATAACTGACTAACATTTTTGTCACTTTTGGACGCCCTGTCTGGTATCGAAGTACCTATAGGACATCCAGCTCCGGCAGCCGGTCCAACGCATAGGTGATGAACCGCTTGGCGGCGGGGGAGACGTGCTCCTCCTCCGGCAGGGCGATGCCCAGATGTACCGACTGGGGCGGGTCCAGCGGCAGCACCGCCACCCCGTCCGCCAGATCGGCGGTGAGGATGTCATTCAATAAGGTGATGCCCAGCCCCGCCCGCACCATGGCAATGGCGGCCCGGCTGTCGCTGGTGGCGAAGCGGACCTTGGGTCGGATCTGCAGCTGCTGGAGCATCCGGGAGTTATCTGTCTCCTGTCCCGGCAGAAACTCGATGAAGGGCTCCTGCCGCAGCCGCTCCACGGGGAAGCGGTCCGCCTCCACCAGCGGGTGGGTAGGGGGGAGAATGGCCATCAGCTGGTCGTCCTTCAGCGGCACCCACTTGTGCCGTCCCGGCCGCTGGCTGATGAGACAGAAGTCCGCCCGCCGGTGATCCACCAGCTCGCCCAGCTGGGTAGAGCTGCCCTCCCGCAGCTCCACCCGGATGCCGGGATAAGCGTGATGGAACCCGGCAATGACCTCCGACAGCCACGGGTAGAAGGCGGCGTAATTGGTGCCGGCCACCACCCGGCCCACATCCAGCCCCTGGATCCGGTGGGCCAGCTGCTGGTACTGCTCGTCCAGCTCCGCCATTCGCCGCATCAGCGGCAGCAGCTCCTGACAGGCCCGTGTGGCGGATACCCCGCCCCGCCCCCGGTGCAGCAGGGGAAAGCCCGTCTCCCGCTCCAGACTGTCCACCAACCGGCTGACACCGGAGGGGGGGTAGCCCAGCGCCTCGGCGGCAGCGGACAGACTTCTCTCGTGGAGTACAGTGAGCAAAACCCGGCATTTTTCGGTGTCCATGAAATTTCGCTCCTTCTTTGACATTTTGTCAAACAAAATTTGAAATAGTATCGCTTTACGCAAGGATACACCAAGTGCTATACTCTGTCAAGGGTAGGAGAGAAACCCCCGATTAAGAACGGACAGAAACCTTCGGAGGAACAGGCATCATGACTCAGAAAAAAGCGGAGATCCTTTTGGCGGCAGTTATCGCAGCACGGGCTACGTCCCTTCTGTTCAGCAAGATCGCCATGAACGGCATGGGGATCTTCAACCTGCTGGCGGCCCGGTTTTTGATGGCCTTTGTGCTGCTGGCGGTGGTGTTTTTCAAGCGCCTGCGCCACATCAAGCGCCATACGCTGGTGCGTGGCGCCACCATGGGCGCTCTGTTCTTCCTGATGCTCTCCACGGAGCTGACGGGGCTCAAGAGCACCCCCTCCTCCACCGTCTCCCTGCTGGAGAATACCGCCATCATTCTGGTGCCCATGGCGGAGGCCGTGCTGCGGCATAAGCTGCCCAAGGCCGTCACCGCCGTCAGCGCACTGGTGGCCATCGGCGGCGTGGCACTGCTGACCGGCCAGTCCGGCGGCTTCACCCCCGGTATGGTGCTGGCGGTCATGGCCGCCGTGCTGTACGCCGCAGCCATCATCACCACCGACCGCTTCTCCCACGAGGACGATCCCCTGACCCTGGGCATCGTTCAGGTGGGTACGCTGGGCCTGCTGGCGCTGGTGTCCTCCTTCGTGTTCGAGGCGCCCCACCTGCCCCAGTCCGGTACCCAGTGGCTGATGATCGCCGGCCTTGCCGTCATCTGCACCGGCTTCGGCTTCACCCTCCAGCCTGTGGCCCAGAGCCACACCACCGCCCAGCGTGCAGGCTTGTTCTGCGCTCTGAGCCCCGCCTGCGCCACCCTGCTGGGTGCCGCCGTGCTGCGGGAGCACATCAGCGTCATGGGAATGTGCGGCATCGCCCTGATCCTGCTGAGCCTGCTGGTACCGCAGCTGTGGCAGCTGGCGGAGAAGAAGGGCATCACCCTGCTGCCCCGTCATGCCGTCCCCGCCGTGCGCCGGGCCTGAGATATCATAAACTATATACCATTAGGTGTCCTTTCGTTGGAAGGAGCGCCGGAAAAGCCTTTGCCTTTTCCGGCGCTCCTTCTTTTTGCCGGGAAGATCCCCCTCGGCCGCTTTTTTACGCAGATTTTACACGAGGAGACTTTTGCCCTTTACACCGCCCTTTTATCATGGGGACTGTAGCAAGAAAGCAAGTCCAAACATGAAAAACGAAAGGAGATCTTCATATGAAAAAGATCATCAGTATCCTGCTGGCCGCCGTTATGGTCATGGCCCTTCTGGCCGGCTGCGGCAGCAAAAACAAGGACAACACCAACGACAACAACACCCCTAACAATAATCAGACCACCGAGCTCAGCGGTTCCGTGGCCACCAACGGCTCCACCTCCATGGATAAGGTCATCGGTGCCCTGCGGGAGCAGTTCATGACGGATCACAAGAACGTCACCGTCACCTATGATCCCACCGGCTCCGGTTCCGGCATCGAGGCCGTGAAGAACGGCACGGCGGACATCGGTCTGGCCTCCCGCAGCCTGAAGGACGAGGAGAAGGCCGACGGCCTGACCGAGACGGTCATCGCCCTGGACGGCATCGCCGTCATTGTCAATGCCCAGAGCAAGGTCACGGACCTGACCGTGGAGCAGATCGCCAAGATCTTCACCGGTGAGATCACCGACTGGAGTCAGGTGGGCGGCGACCCCGGCGCCATCTCCTGCATCGGCCGTGAGTCCGTCACCGGGACCAAGGACTCCTGCAAGCTGGATCAGGAGCTGACCTCCACCGGCGGCGTCATCGAGGCCGTGGCCGGCAACCCCAACGCCATCGGCTATGCCTCCCTCTCCGCTGTGGAGGGCAAGGACACCGTGAAGGCCGTCACCGTAGGCGGTGTGGCCTGCACCGAGGCCGCTGTGCTGGACGGCAGCTACGCCATTCAGCGGCCCTTCGTGCTGGTGACCAAGGACGGCACGACCCTGTCCCCGGTGGCACAGGCCTTCTTCGTCTTCGCCACCTCCAAGGACGCCGCCTCCCTCATTCAGAATGCGGGTGCCGTGCCTACCGCCAAGTAAAAACGAATCGGGAGGCCCTCATCTGCTGCGGCGGGTGAGGGGGCTTCCCCGTCATCGGGAAAGGAGAACTCTATGGAACGGACAGCAGGCAAAAGCCTCCGCACCCGCAGGGCCATGGAGCAGGCCATCCACCTGATCTTCCTGCTGTGCGGCATCGTGGCGGTGGGCTTCGTGCTGTGCATCAGCGTGTATCTGGTGATCTCCGGTCTGCCGGCTATCCGGGAGATCGGACTGACCAAATTCCTCTTCGGCAAGGTGTGGGCGCCTACCAACGCCACCACCGGCCCGCAATTCGGCATCCTGCCCTTCCTCCTCACCTCTGTCTACGGCACGGCGGGAGCGCTGCTGCTGGGGGTGCCGGTGGGTCTGATGACCGCCATTTTTCTGGCCAAGGCGGCCCCGCCCCGTCTGGCGGCGGTGATCCGCACGGCGGTGCAGCTGCTGGCGGGCATCCCGTCGGTGGTGTACGGTCTGGTGGGTATGATCGTGCTGGTTCCCGCCATCCGTCGTGCCTTCGGTCTTGGCTCCGGGGCGTGTCTGCTGGCGGCCATTCTGGTGCTGACGGTCATGGTGCTGCCCTCCATCATCAACGTGGCGGAGACGGCCCTTCAGGCCGTGCCGAGGGAGTATGAGGAGGCCAGTCTGGCACTGGGCGCCACGGAGACGGAGACCTACTTCCGGGTGAGCCTGCCCGCTGCCCGCAGCGGCGTAGCGGCGGCGGTGGTGCTGGGCGTAGGCCGTGCCATCGGAGAGGCCATGGCCATCATCATGGTGGCCGGCAACGTGGCCAATATGCCGGGGCTTTTCACCTCGGTGCGCTTCCTCACCACCGGCATCATCTCCGGAATGTCCGATGCCGCCGTGGGGAGCCTGTATCAGCAGGCGCTGTTTTCCATCGGGCTGGTGCTGTTTCTGTTCATCATGCTCATTAACGTCCTGCTGAATGTCTGCATCAAACGCAGGAAGGAGGACTGAACCATGAAGCAGCAATGGTCGCTTCGCCGGAAGCTGTATAATGGCGGGATGCGGGGGCTGGTGTGGCTGTGCGCCGGACTGACCTGCGCCCTGCTGATCTTTCTCATCGGCTATATCTTTTATCGTGGCGTGCCGGGCCTCAGCTGGCAGCTGATCTCCGGCCAGACCAGTTATATCCGCAATACCGTGGGCATCCTGCCCAACCTATTGAATACCCTGTATATCATTCTTGTGGCCATGGTGGTGGTGCTGCCGCTGGGCGTGGGTGCCGCCATCTACCTGACGGAGTACGCCGCCAGCGGGCGGCTGGTCCGCATCATCGAGTTCGCCGCCGAGACCCTGACCGGTATTCCCTCCATCATCTTCGGACTGGTGGGCATGATGCTGTTCGTGCAGAAGCTGGGCCTTCAGGCGGGAATTCTGGCCGGTAGCCTGACGCTGGTGATGATGATCCTGCCCACCATCATCCGTACCACGCAGGAGAGCCTGAAAACCGTCCCCCAGTCCTACCGGGAGGGGGCGCTGGCGCTGGGTGCCGGCAAATGGCACATGGTCCGCACGGTGGTGCTGCCGGGAGCGGTGGACGGCATCGTCACCGGCTGTATTCTGGCCATCGGCCGCATCGTGGGGGAGAGTGCCGCCCTGCTGTATACGGCAGGCTTCGGCATGGCACTGGTGAGTCTCTTCGACTCCCTGCACACCTCCTCCGCCACCCTGACGGTGGCTCTGTACGTCTACGCCACCGAGGGAGGGGAGACGGCGCTGGCCTTCTCCATTGCCACCATCCTCATGGTGCTGACCCTGCTCATCAACCTCACCGCCGGGATCATCGGGCGGAAGCTGAAAAGGAAGTGAACGACAATGGACTCTATTTTGCAAGTGAAGGATCTGGACCTGTGGTACGGCGCTCATCAGGCGCTGCACAGCGTCTCCATGGACATCCCGGAGAAGAGCATCACCGCCTTTATCGGTCCCTCCGGCTGCGGCAAGTCCACATTTCTGAAAACCCTGAACCGCATGAACGATCTGGTGCCGGGGGTGAAGATCACCGGCGAGGTCCGCTATCGGGGGGGAGATATCTATGCGCCGGGGACGGACGTGTGCCGCCTGCGCCGTGAGATCGGTATGGTGTTTCAAAAACCCAATCCCTTCCCCATGAGCATCTACGACAACATCGCCTACGGCCCCCGGACCCACGGCATCCGCAGCAAGGCCAGGCTGGACGAGCTGGTGGAGCGCTCCCTGCGGGGCGCCGCCATCTGGGACGAGGTAAAGGACCGGCTGAAGAAGAATGCACTGGGCCTTTCCGGCGGCCAGCAGCAGCGCCTGTGCATTGCCCGCGCTCTGGCTGTCAAGCCCGAAGTCCTGCTGATGGATGAACCCACCAGCGCCCTGGACCCCGGCTCCACCATGAAGGTGGAGGAGCTGATGAGCGAGCTGAAAAAGAACTACACCGTGGTCATCGTGACCCATAACATGCAGCAGGCAGCCCGTATCAGCGACCGCACCGCCTTCTTCCTGCTGGGCGAGCTGGTGGAAGCCGGCCCCACGGCGCAGATCTTCAGCACCCCGCAGGATAAGCGCACCGAGGATTACATTTCGGGCCGGTTCGGCTAAGGAGAAAAACGCAATGAGCAACCGTACACAATACGAAAACGACCTTGCCGCCCTGAAAACGGCCCTGACCGAGATGGGTCAGAGCGCTGCCGCTGCCGTGGAAGCTGCAATGGAAGCCCTCTGCACCGCCGATGCCGAGGCTGCCGCCGCCGTGGTGCAGGGCGATGGCCGCATCAACAACATGGAGCGGGACATTGAGCACCGCTGCATGACCCTGCTGCTCCGCCAGCAGCCGGTGGCAGGCGACCTGCGCCGCATCTCCACCGCCATGAAGGTGGTCACGGATGTGGAGCGCATCGGCGACCATGCCTCCGATATCGCGGAGATCATCCCCCATCTGGTCATTGTCCGCAAGGAGGGCGACCCTGCTGTGAGCCAGGCCATCAGGATGGGCCAGAAGGCGCACAAGATGATCCTGGATGCCCTGAATGCCCTGACCTCTGAGAATGAGCAGGCCGCCCTCAGGGTCATTGCCGCCGACGATGAGGTGGACTACGATTTCAACGCCATCAAGCATACGCTGGCGCAGGAGATCGCCGCCGACCCCGGCAAGGTGGATGCCGCCCTGGATCTGCTCATGGTCATCAAGTACCTGGAGCGCATCGGCGACCACGCCGTGAACCTGGCCGAGTGGGTGGAGTTCGTCCGCAGCGGGCGTTATCATAACGAAAATATGTTCTGATCTTTTGTTTTCGTTTTCCTGCAAAAGAGCTGCCGCATCAAAGCAATAGACTGCTGCAAATATGCAGAATGCAGACCCGAAGCCGCAATGACGGAGCGGGTGTTTTACCAAAAAATTTGAGCTATTTGCAATTATTTCTGTGCCCCGCCCGTATTATAGGCAGAAAGGCTTCCCCAGAAAGCCTGATGAACTGGCTGCGGCGGGTGTCCGGCATCCCCCTGTCCCCGCCCGCCGCTGCCGCAACGGAGGGTTTTAACGCTATGGTACAGACCAAGAATTTCCCGCTGGAAACGCGCGGCGAGGCGGTCAGCCGCGAAGCGCTGGTCCAGGCGGCATTACAGGAGATCACCCAGAATTACCGCGAAGCAAGCCTTTCCAATGTGGCCCGCAGCTACGGCGTTTCGCTGGCGTATGTCAGCGAGTGCGTCCGGGCCCAGACCGGAAAGACCTATAAGGAGCTGCTGCAGAAGCACCGGATGGAGACCGCCGCCCGTCTGCTGCGCCGCAGCGACCTGAACATCCAGCAGATCATCACCCAGGTGGGCTACGAGAACACCAGCTACTTCTACCGCCTGTTCCATGAGCGGTATGGCCAGAGCCCCCGGGAGTACCGCCGGGCACGCAGCCAGCGCACATAAGCGCATCAGTGAACGACCCTCTCCGCCTTTGCAGCAGGCTTTGACGGAGAGGGCCGTTTTGTGTTATATTAAGGCAGAACGATCAGGGCGGGCAGCGGCCTGCCGGAAGAGAGGTTGGATGAAGATGTTTCGTGGAGCAAGACGTGCAGATCTGGATGCGATCCTGAAAATTTATGCCCGCGCCCGGCAGGCGATGGCGGATTCCGGCAACCCCACCCAGTGGGGAGATCATTTCCCGCCGCAGGAGCTGCTGGAAGAGGACATTGATTCCAACCGGCTGTTCCTCTACCTTGTCAACGGCGAGCTGGAGGGCGTGTTTGCCTTTATCCTTGGCCCGGACCCCACCTATGCCCGGATCGAGGATGGCAAGTGGCTGAACGATACCCTGCCCTACGGCACCATCCACCGGCTGGCTTCGGCGGGCAGGCACCCCGGCGTTGCCGCCGCTGTGATCACCTGGTGTCTGGAGCACTGCGAGAGCCTGCGGGCCGACACCCACGCCGACAACAAGATCATGCAGCACCTGCTGGAAGAAAACGGCTTTACCAGGTGCGGCATCATCCATGTGGAGGACGGCACGCCCCGCATTGCCTACCAGAAAATGTCCCTTACCCTGCCTTTGCGCCGGGATTGAACCGCAAAAATGCGCCGCCCCACCGGAAACGATGGAGCGGCGCTGTTTTTATGCGGTTCTGTCAGGCGTGGAAGGGGGCGGGTGCGCCTGTGCTCAGGAAGCGGCTGCTGCTGCCGGAGTTTCCGGGGCGGGCTGCTCTGCCGCAGTTTCTTCCGGCGTGGGCTGGAAATACTTCTCGTACAGTTCCATGCCGATGCGGTAGCCCTGCCACACGATGACCGCCGTGCCTGCACCGGCCACGCCGATGATGGCGGCAGTGCCCAGAATGCTGGGCTCACTCTCGATGGTGGCATCCCGGTACTGGGCCTCCACGGTCACGGTGCTGCCCTTGGCCACGGTGCCTGCCGGGATGGTAAAACTCTCCTCGTTGTAGGCGACCGCCGGGTTGCCCAGCAGGCTGGCTTCATCCATGGCCCACAGGTCGAACACCATGCCCTCGGGAACGGCGCTCTGGTTCAGCGTCACCTTGACTTCGGCATCCACCGGCACGCTGGCGCTGGTCATGGCTTCGCCGCCGTTGTAGGTGAACGTGCCGCCCTTCACCGTCAGGGTGTAGGTGGGGGCTTCGGGTTCGGGCTCGGGTTTGGGTTCGGGTTTGGGTTCGGGATCAACAATTTTGGTCGAGTTCAACTCCACATCGCTGTCGGGCATCTCAAAGCACACCACGGTCTTGTCGGTTTCACCGTTCGGGTAGTAGCTGTTGAATGCCTTGTCGATTTTTTGACCGTTGATATTTGTAATATCTGCATCCGCTTTTACGGTGAGGACGGTGCCTGCGTAGGAATACAGATCCCATGCGGAGCCCTGCACCAAATTATCGGCGGTCTTATCGTAAACAAGAGGGAACGTATCGTTTACCTTCACGATGGCTCCATCTTTTACGGTAACAGAGCGATAATTTCCACTCAGCACGGTTCCCTGGGTGAGAATGCTGTCTTTTCCGTTGAATGCACCGCCGGTTATCTCGCCGTTGTTATAATACAGACCGGCTGCAAATGTGCCGCCTTTGATTGTAGAGGTCATGCTCGAAGTGCTGCTGGGCAAAGCATTTGCTGCCAGAGTGTTGAAAACACCGTCCTCGATGATGCTGCCCTCATTGAGGATGCCGCATTTCACTGCATCCAACTGGCCGGTTTTATTGACGGGGTCGGTAAATCGGAAGTTGTAGGTTTTTCCGCCGGTCAGATACAGTGTGCCGATGCCCTCAAATGATTTCTGGATGTGCCAACCGTCACCATAGTAGGTATGATGGTTTCCATCAGATATGCGTGCAAGGCCAGTTGTGATTGGTGTGCCATCATCAGCCATTTTAAGGGTGGAATAAGTCCCTTGGTTGAGGACGATATTTGTGTTCTCTTCGATATATCTATGATATTCAAGCCATCCAACATTGAGAAGAATGGTGGAAAGGTCACCTTGAGTAGGATAAACAACATCATCATATATTGCCTTGAGATTGATATCCCGGATAGGTTCACTGGCGGTAATGGTATTATTCCCGGTCTTGACTGCATAAAGTTTGTTGCCCCAGTCGCCGGACGCAAGACCATTGACTGCTGTGATAGAACCGGTTCCGTTCAGGGTGACTGTTTTGAATGTGCCTGCACCTTTGGGCTCTTTCGCAAATGCGCCGCCGGTCAGCTTGGCACCGGATTCAACCACCAACTGGACATCCGGGTTCAGGGGGCGCAGTGCGTTTTTCTCACCGGAAAAATCATAATCTCCGCTTTCCAGCGTCAGCGTGTTATTGCTCGCATCAAAATTCCAGCCGTTGCCGCTGTAATCCTGGGTGCCGCCTTCGGTGCCAACGGGGTAGCCGGCTTTATCGATCACCAGCCGGGTCAGCATGCTCAGGGTAACGGTGTCCGCGGTGTCTGCATTGGCGGGTGGTGCGGTGAAAGTGACAAGAAAACCACCATCGGGTGCAGGGTCAATAGAATCGTCTACATTCTGTGCCCAATCTTTTAACAAACAAGGTGTGTCGTTTGTGTCTCCGAATGTAACATCAATAGGAAATGCTCTTTTTGAACTGCCATAGGTAAAAGAATATTTGATGGTGACGCTGGTATTATAGTAGGAATTGGGAATGACATAACCGCTTGAGCCGAGAGTATTGATTGTTGCGAAGAGAATGTCATAGCTGCCATTCATCTGGGAATTCACTTTCAAGGTATAGCCGCTAGCGACATTGACACCCTCTGGTTTTTTTTGAAAAATGCCGCCCTTTATGGCGCCGTTGTTGGTAACGGTAGATTTAAACGTGCCATTTTCAATCGTGCCAGTGGGGTCATTGGTAATGGGATCAAAAAAAGTGCCGCCGGTAATAGTACCATGATTTATAACGGGCATTGAGTAAGTTCCACTCGTTATAGTGCCATAATTGGTAATACTGGAACCAGGATTTTCGGTGTCCCAAAAATTACCATTTTCAATCGTTGCGTGTTCCCCTATGATGGCAGAACATAAAATACTGATTGGATCCTGACGGATGCTTCCGAGATCTGTCAAATCATAAGTAGTAGGGCTTTCGGGGGCGATGGTCAAAACTTTAGCTGTGCCATCATAGCTCCAGTCCTTACCGGTATAAATTTCGTGCTCATCAGAATTGATTGTAGGAGTTATACCATTGAGAACCGGATAACCAGACTGAATTTGTAAAGGTTTCAAGTTGGAGCCGCTTTCCTCCGCCCACGCTGTAAGTGCCGATACAGGCAGGAGCGTTACCGCCATGCACAGCGCCACCAGAAGGCTGATAAGTCGTTTCTTCATAGGGGGTCCCTCACTTTCTTTGGGCCGGAAGTGGAGCTCCGGCAAAAATGGATGCTCTTACTTCCTTAAATACACGCCGCGCGAAATCCTTTCACCCTTTTTCAAAAAAATTTGAAAAAAAAAAAAAAAAAACGAAAAAACAGACGGCAGTCTGACGGTGGTGGATATCCCTTGACAAATCGTTTAAAATTGACTATACTACAAATAGAAAAGGTGCTGACGAGCAATGTTTGGTCAGCTTCCCGTTTCTAGTGGATCAAAAAAGATTGACCGTTCGGTTTGGGGAAACAGAGGCGGTCAATCTTCTTTGTTTTTATCGCTCTTCTCGTGAGAAATCTTCCAGCCAGCATCAAATGCGGCTTTCGCAACGGTGACAAGCAGAGCCAGCAAACTGATCACTACCGTCAACAGAGCACAAACTTCTGTCAGAGACATTCGACATCCCTCCCTTCGCCTGAAAGGCTCCGGGAAAGGGTACAAAATCAAAAAAGTTCCGTTTCCCGGAGCAACATTGCCGCTTGCGCGGCGTTGTAAGCACACCAGGAGCGAGAAGCATGACCACCTGCATTGCAGACAGCACCTTTTTTCCTGCTGTTACCAGCATTAAAAACAGTATATCATAGGATTTGACAATTTTCAATTGAAACCGAGCGCTCCCGGATACTTCTGATGAAGTGTGCGGGGGCGCTTTTTCGTGGAACTGGGGGCTTGTGGAGCGGGGGCAATCGTTCTATAATACAAGCTGTGAAATGAATCACAAAAGGGGTGGAACGTATGGACAAAAAACTGAACGAGGCTGTGGCGGCGCTGCGGCCCCAGATGGTGGCGGCGCTCCAGCGGCTGGTGCGCAGGCGCAGTGTGGAGGCCGACCCGCTGCCGGGCAAGCCCTTTGGCGAGGAGGTGGATGCCTGCTTTGCCGAGGCCCTGGCCCTCTGCCATGAGCTGGGCTTTGAGACCACCGACATGGATCGGTACATCGGCTGGTGCGAGATCGGCACCGGGGACGAGATGGTGGCGGTGCTGGGACATCTGGACGTGGTGCCCGAGGGCGAGGGCTGGCATCACCCGCCCTACGCCGCCGAGATCGAGGACGGCAGGCTGTATGGCCGGGGGTCCATTGACGACAAAGGCCCGGTGGTGGCCAGCCTGTTCGCGCTGAAGGCCATCCGGGATCTGGGTATCCCGCTCAACCGCCGTGTCCGGCTGCTGTTCGGCCTGAACGAGGAGACCAACGACCGGGACGTGCTGTACTACAAGGCCCACGGCGGGGAGATCCCGGTGCTGGGCTTCACCCCGGACGGCGAGTATCCGCTCATCAACGGCGAAAAGGGCATCCTGAACGAGAGCTATGCCGTTCAGCTGCACCAGACCGGTGCCTGGCAGCTGAGCAGGGTGCAGGGCGGCGTGGCCGGTAATGTGGTGCCGGACTACGCCTGCGCTGTGCTGACCGCCCCGGCGGGGGCCTCCCTGCCGGAGGCAGAGCACATCACCGTGACGGCCGTCCCCGGCGGCTATCAGGTGGAAGCGGTGGGCGTTTCGGCCCACGGCAGCCACCCGGAGCAGGGCGAAAACGCCATCGGGCGGCTGGTGTGCTACCTTGACCGGCTGCCGCTGGAGGGGGATGCCAGGCAGGCCGTGCACTTTCTGGCCGAGAAGCTGGGCACCGACCCCTACGGCGAGCGCCTGCTGGGCCACCGGCTGGAGGATGCGCTCTCCGGCCCCATGAGCTGCAACTGGGGGCTGATCGAGGGTGACGCGCAGCATCTGTGGGTCAAGCTGAACTACCGCTATCCCGTGACCATGGAACGGGCGGACTGCCAGCCCGCTGTGCAGGCCGCCTTTGAGGCCGCAGGCTGGGCGCTGGATGGGCAGGTGCACAAGGAAAAGCTCTACTACCCTGCCGAGACCCCGCTGGTCAGCGCCCTGCTGGAGGTTTACCGGGATGCCACCGGCGACAATGCCCCGCCCAAGTGCATCGGCGGCGGCACCTACGCCAAGATGCTGCCCAATGTGGTGGCCTTTGGCCCCCTGTTCGCGGGCGACCCGGTCACAGAGCATCAGCCCGATGAATGCATCGATCTGGAACGTCTGGTGCAGAACGCCCAGATCATTGCAAACGCCATTGTCAAGCTGGCAAATCTGCCGCTGGAATAAGAAGGAGGACGGGACTATGAAGATCACGCAGGTGCGGCTGGGCCGCATTTCTACCCCGCTGCGGGTGCCGTTCAAAACAGCACTGCGCACTGTGAACAGCGTTGAGGATGTTATCGTGGAGCTCCACACCGATACCGGTGCGGTGGGTTACGGCGAAGCACCCCCGACCGGTGTCATCACCGGCGACACCACCGGGGCCATCCTCGGTGCCATTCAGGATCATATCGCCCCTGCCCTGCTGGGCCGCGACCTTGATGAGTTCGAGGATCTGACCGCCGCCGTGCAGAAGGCGCTTGTCCACAACACCAGCGCCAAGGCCGCTGTGGATATGGCCCTGTGGGATCTGCTGGGCCAGAAGTACAGCGCTCCTGTTTACCGGATGCTGGGCGGTGCCCGCAGGAACATCGTGACCGATATCACCATCAGCGTCAACCCGCCGGAGGAGATGGCCCGGGATGCCCGCACCGCCGTCCAGCGCGGCTACGACTGCATGAAGGTCAAGGTTGGCATCGACCCTGAGCTGGATGTGGCCCGCCTTGCTGCGGTGCGGCAGGCCGTGGGCCGGGACATCAGGCTCCGCATCGATGCCAACCAGGCCTGGAACGCCAAGCAGGCGGTCCGCATCCTGAACCAGATGCAGGAGAAGGGGCTGGACATTGAGTTCGTGGAGCAGCCCGTGCCTGCCGCAGACCTTGAGGGGATGCAGTATGTCACCCGCCATGCCGATGTGCCCGTGCTGGCCGACGAGAGCGTGTTCAGCCCGGCAGATGCCCTGCGGATCATGCAGACCGGCGCGGCCGACCTGGTGAACATCAAGCTGATGAAGTGCGGCGGCATCACCAATGCCCTGCGCATTGCCGCCGCCGCTGAGGTGTACGGCGTGGAGTGCATGATCGGCTGTATGCTGGAAGCAAAGATCTCGGTCAACGCCGCCGTGGAGCTGGCCTGCGCCAAGAAGATCATCACCAAGATCGACCTCGACGGCCCGGTGCTCTGCAGCGAGGACCACATCCTCGGCGGTGCCGTGTTTGACGAAAAGAACATCACCGTCTCCGACGCGCCCGGCATGGGCATTCAGGGCTTTGTGCCCGGCAAGGTGTCCTATCTCGACTAAAACAGGAACAGACCGCATCCCGAAACACACGGGGTGCGGTCTCTTTTTGTGAATCTGTATTTCATATACGGACAGTGAAAAAAGCTCGTGTCTGTATATGTTGAAATGAAAAACAAAAAAAGCGGGCAAAATCTTTGACTTTTCGGCCTACAAGGCGTATAATCGTACTTGTTCCGTGTAGAGGAATGGGAAAACTGTGCGCGATAGGCGCACAATCTGGATAGGGGAGTAGAAAAGTTATGAAAACGTTGAAAGCGGTTGCGGCAAGGTACAACGCCACCAGCCTGATCCTGCGCATCGTCATCGGCCTTGTGGTCGGTGCGGTGCTGGCACTGGCGGTGCCCGGTGCGGGCTGGGTGGAAGAGTTCGGCAGCCTGTTCGTGGGTGCCCTGAAGGGCATTGCCCCGGTGCTGGTGTTCGTTATCGTGGCCAGTGCGCTGGCGCAGGGCACGTCCAGGCTGGACCGGCGCTTTGGCACGGTCATCTGGCTGTACATGCTCACCACCTTCCTGGCCGCCGCCATTGCGGTGGTGACCAGCTTCCTGTTCCCTCAGACCGTCGTTCTGGCTGAGGCGGCAGAATCCGAGGTGGTGCCCCAGGGTCTGGGCGAGGTGATGAACACCCTGCTCACCAACTTTGTGGCAAACCCCGTCAGTGCCCTGCTGAACGGCAATTACATCGGCATCCTGTTCTGGGCCTGCCTGTTCGGTCTGGCCATGAAGAAGTACGGCGCAGACAGCACCAAGCTGTTCCTGGCAAACACCGCGGATGCAGTCTCCCAGATCGTCCGCTGGATCATCAATCTGGCACCCTTCGGCATCATGGGCCTTGTGTACACCAACGTGTCCAGCAATGGTCTGTCCATCTTTACCCAGTACGGCAGGCTGCTGCTCCTGCTGGTGGGCACCATGCTCTTTATGGCACTGGTCGTCTCGCCCTTTATCATCTTTGTGTATCTGCACTGCAACCCGTATCCGCTGGTGTTCCGCTGCCTGCGTGAATCCGGCCTGACCGCCTTCTTCACCCGCAGCTCTGCCGCCAACATCCCGGTCAATATGGATCTGTGCGAAAAGCTGGGGCTGGATAAGGATATGTATTCCGTCTCCATCCCCCTGGGCGCTACCATCAATATGGATGGTGCCGCCATCACCATTACCATTATGACGCTGGCTGCGGCCAATACGCTGGGCATTCAGGTGTCCCTGCCCGCCGCCATCCTTCTTTCCGTGATGAGCGCTCTGGGTGCCTGCGGCGCTTCCGGCGTGGCTGGCGGCTCCCTGCTGCTGATCCCCATGGCCTGCTCCCTGTTTGGCATCTCCAATGATATCGCCATGCAGATGGTCGGTGTCGGCTTTATCATTGGCGTGGTGCAGGATTCCGTGGAAACTGCCCTGAACTCCGCCGGTGACGTGGAATTTGCCGCCACTGCGGAATATCACCAGTGGCGCAAGGAGGGCAAGCCCCTGCCGGCGTTCCTGTGCAAGTGATGCGAAACTGAAACGGCTTTTCAAAGGCTGCTGTGCTGCTGGCACGGCGGCCTTTTTGTTTGGAACTTTTTTCTGGGCATTTTGCACAGGAAAGCCCTCGTCCTGTTGGAAATTGACGGATTCTGACGGATTTTACACGATAAGAACTCTTTTTGTAGAAGAAATTCTGGGCAAAACGGAGAGAAAATCTGAAAAAACTTTCCAAACAAGGTTTCAATCGTCCATGTATACAAGAACTTTATTTTTCATAAAAAACGTTTTGTGCTAGTTGCGCAAAGAACGAAAGAACGTTAAAAATGTATCACTAAATTCATAGTTTGTTCATAGAATTTATAAAACGATTTCATAATTGGGTGGCATAATATGGCCATCCTCAGAGAGGGGAACAAAAGAACGAAGGGTTCTGAAAGGTTCCGCTTTGAGGATGCAGGGAGATAGAGGCCCTGCCAAAAAACACAATGACATTTACCGATATACGGAGGATATTTATTATGATGAACAAGAATACTGCTATTCTGGACAACACTATGATGGACGCTTACCTGACTGTCACCGAGGGCGTGTCCGATAACTGCGGCATTGGCCTGGCTTTTGCAAGCCTGCTCGAGAGCGCAAAGAAGAACTTTGTCAACCAGAGCAACCGCCGCGCTGTCAATGCAAGCTTTGCCGGCTGATCTTCTCCAATTTGCCGGTTGAAGATTCTCCTTCTTTTTTTGTTACAGCTGCTGCCACACTGTAATATGAACTGAAAAGCCCGGAACCACCTGCCGCCATAGCAGGTACGGTTCCGGGCTTTTTTGCTGTGCAGGTTCGGTCAGCGCAGGGGGTTTAAGCCGTCAGCTTTGCTTTCTGCAGCGCGGCCACGATCAGCGGAATGAGGATGAGCTGCGCCACGATGCCGGGCACGGCAGTGAGCACCGCACCGGACAGGAACGCGCTGAACGGGAAGCTGGAGCCGGACAGACCGGCCAGCACAAAGCGCACCGCACCCCAGACAAGGCGGCCTGCCACCATCGAGGTAACAAGGGTGGCGTAGGTCATGGGCAGGGTGTGCTGCACCTTGCGGTACATGAAACCGGCCACAGCGCCGTATGTGGCCAGCTCAAAGGCCATGGCGATGGCAATGGGGTACATCGGGGGCATCCCGAACAGCACCGAGCGGAGCAGCGGGGCGGCAAAGCCCAGTGCCAGGCCCCAGGGGCCGCCCAGTACGAAGCCAGCCAGCAGCACCGGGAAGTGCATGGGGCAGAGCATATTGCCGATCTGAGGCAGATGGCCGGTGATCATGGGCAGCACAAAGGCCAGTGCCAGAAACAGTGCGGCCAGCACCAGATCACGGGTCGTGGAACGGGTCTTGGTATTCATCAATGATTCCTCCTGAAAATGCACAGACAAAAAGGGCCTGCCGCCAGCACGCGCGCCAGCGGCAGACCCCTTCATGGTGTCTGTTTCAAAATAATGTTTGCGGGGAGAAACACGGGCTTCGGCCCGCAAAGCCCCGGCTTCAGCCGGGAATTGTGCAAAAAGTATAGCAGATGCAAAGCCGCCTTGTCAAGCTCAGCGGATGAGGATAGTTACGGGGCGGTGTTTGCAGATTTTTGAAATTTGTAGATGTAATAAAAGGAATCTTCACCGGGGCCTTCTGCAAATGTACTGTTGCAGACATTGGTGTGAGAATAACCGTTGTCGGAAGCTGTGTTCAATTCGGCATCAGAAAGCGCATGTTCCATAAAGAGCCAGATCTCAGGATCGGAAAAAGTGAAGTACTGAGAAGTATTGGAGGATTCGATTTGAGCATGGACACGTCCCGGAAAGTAATAATCAAAGAGTGTCCAGTCTAGGAAGTAGTTCGTTGTATAAAGAACTGCATCCTGAGAGGGGGTAATAACTTCCAGACACTGGGTGGTCGCAAGGTCGATGCGCTTTTCCCGCTGATAGGTTTGGTAGAGATCCGGTAGACTGCACACCAGCGTTCCCAAAATCAGAATACTGGACAGAATGGTTCTCCAACGGACTTTAGACAGAAGAAAGCCAAAAACCAGGTAAACGACTGCGGTGAGCGGATAAAGGTATCGAACGAGAAAAAGCGGGCGAACGGCATGTGAAACGATCAGCCCGACTGCGGAGGTGCCGGCGGCAGAAAGCAAGCCGGTCAAAAGCCAGATTGTATCAGGGGCGAAGAGCCATTTAGAGGACGACTTGGCCTGTGCTGTGAAATAAAGAAGGAATGCAAGACCGAAAATGAGGACTGTCCAAGAAGGATTGAAGAAGAATCCGATACAATTGATCGGAGAAGGAATGAAGGTGGACCACCAGTCTGCCGCAGCACGTTTGAAAGTGGGAAGCAATACCAGAAGCCAGGGAAGGTAGACGACCACTGCGGCACAATAAGTGATAAGGATTTTTTTGAAGTTGCTCTTATCCTGCGGAAGCAGAGAAAGCAGAGCCAGATAGAAAAATGCAACGGAAATCAGGGCATAGTAGTGCGTATAAGCGGCACAAAGAGAGGCGACGCTGAAAATGACCCAATCGGAGGTTTTACCGGAATGAAGAATGTTATGGAGTGCCAGATAGGCCGCCAACACAAAGAAAGCGCCGAGTGAATACATTCGGGCCTCGACATTGAACATGATAGCGGTATCAGTCAAAGAGGCAAAAGTGGAAACAACAACTGCGGGAATCAATCCGAACTGTCTGAAAATCACTGTACAGGCAAGAATCAGAATGAGTCCATAGGGAATCAGAGCCGACAGATGATAGACATATCCGTGATTGCCCAGAAGATGATATAGGAGCTGTGTGAAAAGATAGTACAGCGGCGGATGGTTATCTGCCGCTGTGACTTGGAGCATTTCAAAAACATTCATTTGGGCAAGGCCGATGCTGAACCCTTCATCTCCCCAGAAGGAGTTGTCAAAAATGCGGACAAAGTGCATGGCGAACAGCACAAGGGCATACAGGTACAGCAGCCAGGGCAAAATCTTGCGGCTGCGCTGTGCCCGGGATGTGGGTGCGGAAAAAGACATAGGAACCTCCCAAAATGATAAAAAAAGCAAACAGATTCATCTTATTATATCATACAGCGGCAAAAGATGATATTGCAAAGCAGCCAAAAGCTGCAAAAATGTTTTGCGGGGGCAAAATGAACCTGCATTTTCAACAAAAACGGGAACATTTACGAGCGATTTTGCCAAGGGATGTACATTTTGACGAAAGAACCTTGACGTTTTTGCATAGAATAGATAATATAGACTTGAGAAATAGCGCATCGGGGCGTACGGCCCGGGTGCGTACCATATCCGATGCAAACGCTGAGGTTCATACGGGAGGACCAAAGATGACAAATGCAGAAAAGCTTACCCTGGCAAAACACGCCTGCCACATCCGCATGGGCGTGATCGAGGGCACTCACAGCGCCAAGTGCGGCCATCCGGGCGGCAGCCTGGATATCGCCGAGGTGCTGGCGTACCTCTATTTCGTAGAGATGAAGGTGGATCCGAAGGATCCCAAGAACCCTGACCGCGACCGTCTGGTGCTCTCCAAGGGCCATGCGGCCCCGGCTTATTACAGCATTTTGGCCCATAAGGGCTATTTCCCCCTGGCCTTGCTCGATACGCTGCGGACGGTTGGCAGTGCCCTCCAGGGCCATCCCAATTTGGAAAAACTGCCCTGTCTCGACTGCGCTGTCGGCTCTTTAGGCCAAGGCCTGTCCATTGCCAACGGCATTGCCCTGGCCTTGAAACTGCGCCATGAAACACCGGAAGTCTTCTGTCTCATCGGCGATGGGGAACAGCAGGAAGGCCAGATTTGGGAAGCTGCCGCTTTTGCCTCACAGCACCATTTGGACAATGTTTGTCTGATTGTCGATTGCAATGGCCTGCAGCTCGTCGATTCCTTGGTGTCGATCAAGAATATGGAACCGATGGATGCGAAATGGGAAAGTTTCGGCTGGCATGTCCTCCGCGTGGATGGCCACGATACAGATGCCCTGTACGACGCTTATGGCGCTGCCAAGGCCTATCGCGGCAAGCCGACGGTCATCCTGGCCCATACGGTCAAGGGGAAGGGTGTATCATATATGGAAAATCAAGCGAAATGGCACGGTGCGGCGCCGGATGAAGCCCAGTACCGCCTGGCCATGGATGAACTGACAACGGAGGTGCCGTAATGGAACGAGTACCGATGCGCGACGGCTATGGGAAGGCCCTGCTGGAACTGTGCCGCCTTCACGACGATGTCCTCGTCCTCGATGCGGACGTCGCCAAATCGACGCGGACCGAATGGATCCGCCAGGAATATCCTGAAAAATATATCAATGTCGGCATATCGGAACAAGACCTGGTCGGTACGGCAGCCGGCCTGTCGCTGACGGGCTTCGTCCCCTTCATTTCGACATACGGCGTCTTTTTGACAGGCCGGGCGTGGGGACAGATACGCAATACGGTCTGTTATAATAATCTCAACGTCAAGCTCGGCGGCGCCCATGCCCGCATTTCC
>ERZ773241.534-NODE-534-length-42815-cov-14.474111_pt1 | contig 42815 bp, 26 predicted proteins | sample MGYA00580989_ERZ773241 | MGnify/ENA primary metagenome ERZ773241 (study PRJEB29015, sample SAMEA2737804) | human gut metagenome | biome: human gut; feature: human-associated habitat; material: faeces | place: China | collected 2012 ... | reverse complement strand
TACTTCATAAAAAACACCCCAAAAGTTTTGTGTCTAACTTTTGGGGTGCAGTACAAACTTATGTTGAGACAGCCTCTTAAAAAAAGGAATTTAGAAATGTACCGTTTCACAACGGCATTTTTAAAAACACTTGGGGCTATTTTTGAATTACCCCAGCTGTATTTTCCAAGTGTATATTTTCTGCAGCATAATCAGGACGGGTATCTCCCCAATTGACTGTACATCCTTCCATTTGGATGTCGGATGCTGTGTGGAAGAAGAATCCATACGTTTTTCCTTTTAGAAAGCCTTCTCCGTCGCATGGACGCTTATCGTATACCCCACCTTCAAAAGTGGTCCGTTTGTGGAGATTTACTTCTACCTGGTCAAAATAAATTCGGTTGATTTTGTCTATCGTATCTCCACTGACAAATATTCCGTTTTCACTTGTACATTTGATATTGTGGAAATAAATACGGCTGACTTCTCCACAAGCACCTTTTACGGCTCCTTTCGGGAAACGCCATCCGGCATCTTTATGATTTCCTACTGCACGTGGGAAAGATGTGACGTAAATCGGTTCTGCTTTTCCCCACCATACATCAGAGAAGAAGCGGCAGTCTACAATCATATTTGAGAATATGACGTTGGTAACTGTACCTTCATCACGGTTTTGAATACCTATGCCCCGGTTGCTGTCTTTGATGATGCAATTAGTGAATAACACATTGTTGATTTTGTCCATGTTTTCCGAACCGATTTTTACGGCGCATGAACGTGAAGTCATGGTGCAGTTGGTCACTACCACGTCTTCACAGCTTCCATACTGTTCAAATTCACGTCGGTTCTTCAGACAGATACAGTCATCTCCTGATTCGATGAAGCAGTTGGAAATACGTACGTCTTTGGAGTGGTCTATATCAATTCCGTCACCATTACGTATTTTCAGGTCATTAAGAATGCTGATACCATCAATCATTACATTGTTGCAACCTATTAAGTGTACAGTCCAGTAAGCGCTGTTGCAGATGTTCACATCACGTATGACAAGTTTTTCTATGTTGGTCAGTGTCAGAACATGTGGACGCGGGTCGAAATCGGTGACAGGTTTCAACTCATAAGAATCTTCCAGTTCCTTTCCCATGAATGCAACTCCGTTTCCGTCAATGCTTCCAGTTCCGGTGATTGATACATTTTTCAGGTCCTTTCCACTAATCCACATCATGCCTTCTCCTCGGTTGGCACCGAATGCACTTTCTGTATAGATGCTTTCGTCTGGATTTGCCAGCAAACGGGAGTTAGGGGCCAGTTGTAGCTCTACGTAAGAAGCTAACTTAAATGGTCCGCAAAGAAACGTATGCCCGGATGGAACAAGCACTGTTCCTCCGCCTGCTTCCGAACAAGTATTAATAGCTTTCTGAATGGCTGAGGCGTCATCGGTTTTTCCATCTCCCGTAGCACCATAGTCCATGATGTTGTAAACCCCTGTTTGAGGTGAATGGCATGCTCCGAATAAGAAGATGCTAAGTAGTGCAAAAAGAATGTGTCTTGTTTTCATTATGCAAATTTTTTACGTTTTTATTCTGCAACCTCAATTAAGGAAGGTGGACAATCTTCAGGAGTATTTCCCCATGTTTTGTTGGGAGTATTTCCCATTGTAAATACCATCTCACCTCCTGCTATAATATCTTTGTGCGAAATATAGTTCTTGGTATAAGCCTTCCCGTTTAAGGTTACTTTTTGTATGTAGATATTTTCTTCAGAGGCATTCTCTGCTTGAAGAATAAATGATTTTCCATTTTCCAGATGTAGTACAGCTTTAGGGAATGAAGGACTGGCCAATACATAGAAAGGTGAACCTGGACAAACTGGATAAAATCCTAAAGAAGCAAAAATATACCAGGCTGACATCTGTCCTGCATCGTCATTACCTGAAAGTCCTCCTGGAGCATTCAAATATTCAGTTTCCATGATATGGCGTATTGCCTGTTGCGTTTTCCAGGGCTCTCCTGCATAATTAAACATGAATGCGACTTGGTGGCAAGGCTCATTTCCGTGCCAATAGCGGTGTTCGCTGAACATCGAATCCAGTTTCAGAGCAAATTTTTCTTTTCCTCCCATGTACTCCATCAGTCCGTATGGATCATGTGGCACATACCATGTGTAATGGCAAGGAGCTCCTTCTGTGATAAATTTGGCAAACTGGAATGCGTTTTGTTCTTTCAAGAACGTGCCGTCGGTATGTCTTCCTTGCGCATAGCCTGTTTGCGGGTCAATCACATTACGGTAATTCAGGGCACGTACGGACAACAACTTGTAATCTTCGTTCTTTTGAAGCTGTTTGGCTACTTGGGAGAGGACAAAGTCATCGTAGGCATATTCCAACGTACGTGACACCTGTTCTTTTGTGTGGAAGGCATCGGGCACACTATCCTCTAATGGGATGTAACCATATTTTAGGTACGATTGCAGTGCACGGCGTCCCATTCCATTTTGATAGTCTTTTTTATTAGCAGGTGATTCGAAAGCATTTTTTCGCATGGCCTCGTAAGCCTTTTCTATGTCGAAGTTACGTACGCCTTTTATGTAGGCATCTCCTATAGCTGCAATGCAATGATCGCCTATCATGGCTGCCGTATAGCTGTTCCAGCATGGGAAAATAGGGATCCATCCTCCTTGTTCAAACTTATGAATAAGCGATTGCATCATGTTTCCTCCCTGAGTAGGATATAACAAGTTGATAAGTGGATGCAGGGCACGATAAGTATCCCACATACTGTAGTCATCGTAGTATACTTCATTCGATGCCAGTTGGAGAATCGAATCTTTTTGGGCGAAAGCTGGATACCTGCCATCTACGTCATTGAATGTACGTGGTAGGAAAGAAGCCCGGTAGAAAGCTCCATAGAATTTCTCCTTGGCCTCTTGGTCTGGTGTTTCCACTTCAATAGCAGACAGATGTTTTTCCCAAATGGCAGTAAGTTCTTTCTGTGTCTGGTTGAAATCCCAATGCGGAATTTCTTGCTGCATATTCTTTTCAGCTCCTTCTTTATCGGTAAATGAAGAAGCCGCTTTGACTAATATCTGTTCGTCGTTTTCTACATGAAAACCTATATATATGCCGATGTTTTTTTCTTTCTCAATTTTAATTTGTCCCGGGAATACACTGTCTTCACGGAAGGTCCCGAATTCGCAAGGTTCCTTTTGGTAGTCAATGATAAAATGACCGCTGTATCCGGCAGGTTCTCCCCAGCCTTGATAAATGCGGTGTACGGGGTTGTATCCGTAGATACGTTTTTGAAGGGTATCGATTTCAATGTATCCTTCTCCTTCATCGCTGTTAGGATTGACGATGAGATAGGCTTTTCCTGCCTTCTGGTAGGTAAAGCGGAAAATTGCAGACCGTGAGCGGCCTGTCAGTTCAGCCTGAAGATGCTCTTCGGGCAAAGTAACTGAATAGTAGGAAGGGGTAGCCGTTTCCTGTTCATGTGCGAAACGTGTCCCTCTTTTTTCGGGTATGCAGCGTAATGAATCGAATAACGCAGACAATGTCATAGAACCGTAATCCTGGGTGCATCCTCCTGTAATCCAGTGCGAATTGCGGAAGCCTTGAAACAAGGAGTCACGGTAATAATAAGGTGCGATGCATTTTTGCTCGGTATCCTGTGTCTGTGGTGTCCAGAAGTTCATCCCGTTAGGCTCCAGTACGGCAGGCAGCGTCTGTCCGTATTCCTCCGTGTGCTTTCCAAACATGCCGGCAGTATGCGTGATGCTGGCGGCAGTGCCCATTCTTGTGTCAATGTATGGCAGAAGCCTCTCGGTGGTCTGACCGTGAGTGCATGAAATAACCAATGGGGTGATTGTTCCCAAAAACAGTGATTTGAATAATATGGCAAAATGCGTCTTCATGAATTTTCAAACTACGTGAAAGCGTCTTTTTGTTTCTGTAAAAATAAGGAATGAAATGGTATATTCTTTGTGGGATTAAGACTATTAAACTTGTATTTGGTAAATGTTGTAGTAAAATTGTCTTTTGCAAACCTAATGTTGGAATAGCTCAAATTATCGGTGAGGTATTTTCCTCACCGATAATTTATATAGAGTAATTATTCTCCGTATCCAGGATTCTGTTTCCAGTTGGTGTTTGCATTGAGTACGTCACGTGCCAACGGTAGCAGACGATATTGGGGATTAGCTGCATCCGGATTATAATCATACTTAAATCCCCAGTCACGCTCAAAGTCACCAAAACGAATTAGGTCGTTACGACGCCAGTGTTCGTCGAGGAATTCACGTCCACGTTCGTCCAAAATTTCCTGGAGATCCGGGTCATGATTCAATTCTGGAGCGTGTACATACGTGCGAATCTGGTTGAATAGACTTTGAGGTGTGTCGCCTAATGTAGCTGTACCGCCACGGACAATAGCTTCACATTTCATCAAGATAATGTCTGCATAACGGAAGATAGGTACGTCGTTGTCTTGATTACGACTGTATACGTTGTAATCGTTGATATCTGGGAAGAATTTGATGGAACGATAACCTTGTGTCCATCCGGTTAAAGTTGCGCCACAATTGAGGTCTGCATCTGGTGTTCGTATAATAACATTACCAGAATTGTCTGTATAACTGCCAGTTGCCAAAGAAATAGATTTGCTGAAAGTGACTAAATCTCCTTTATAAGTGTTTCGTACGTTAGTTGGCATACCTGTTGCATTATCATATTGGTATACATCGAAAGACTCTTCATCAATATTTTCCCCTGTATTTCCGGCAATTACTGTATTACGGTCATCTCCTGGCAGGCGGAATAATTCAACAAATTCAGGGGTTAGAGTCATGTTACCACCTACAGAATTGGTCATTTCAATACTATAGAAACCATTGTCGTTCTGTCCACGACGCCAGGTACGAAAACGGGCATAAGTCATACCTTGTGCGGTGACAGCATCATACGGCATGGCATAGATAAAGTCTTTGATTTGTGCACCGTTGGTGTACATGAACTTTTCTTTGTAACCGTCGTTTAAATTGAATAGTTGTGACTTGATGACGCGATCACAGGCTGCGATACAATCATTCAATTTTTCATTAGGCGTAGTAGAGGACCAACTGGAGCTGGTAACATCTTGTGTATACACGTTCCAATTGATATACAGTTTAGCCAATAGTGCATCAACCATCCAGCATGTTGGTGTGCCGTAGGTCGATTCAGATACTTCACTTGGACAGTTATCACGTACAGCAAGTAGTTCTGTTTCAATCCATTTAGCTACTTCTGCACGTGGAGAACGTTCGATGGCTGAATTGTTGTCTACCACTTTGTAGTCAATGATGGGGGTATCTCCCCAGTTGTCCATCAAAAGGAAGGTGTAGAAGGCACGAACGGCGCGGAGTGGGGCGGTGAGGCTTGCCTGGTCTTCACCTTCTCCTAAGTCCATCAGTAACTGGTTGCAATTTACAATACCAGCTTGAATATCGTTGTAAACCGCCAGCTGGCTGTTGCTGGCATCCGCATTGACCATGTGGAGAGAAATGTTGGACATATCACGTCCGTTTAGGTAATCTCCATCGAAACTGACTGCGGTATATTCGTCGGAGTTGCAAGATATGAGTTCGTCATAACGGCGTCCCAAAGCACCGCGGAAGGCGTAATAAGCATTGTTTATGCGCGCACTCAGTGCAATCTCAGAATCAGGATATTCAGTGTACTGAGACTTGATGTCTACGTCTAGGTCCGAACAACCGACAGTTGTAAGTGCCAGTAAGGCAGCAGAAATAAAATATCTTGTTTTCATATTTTTATGTCTCCATATTTTAGATTAGAAGTTTACATTTACACCTACCATGAATGTACGTGTACGCGGATACTGGGTATTACGCCAGTCCATACCAGGTGTCAGACCTCCCAGATAGACTTCCGGATCTAATCCCTTGTAGCCGGTAATGGTAAATACGTTATTGCAGGTGGCATAGATACGCAGGTTATTCACCCAATTGCCTAACTTTCCGAAATTGTATCCCAGTGTTAATGTAGCCAGGCGGAAATAAGAGCCATTTTCCAGATAGCGGTCAGAAGGACGCTGTGCATTGGAATCAGAGAATTTTTGTTCTGTGGCCACTTCGCTTAACACGTTTTTCCCGGCTGCTACCAACCCAACGTTATTATAGTAGTTTCGGGTTGCATTGTAGATCTGGTTTCCTGCTACACCTTGGAAGAAAGCAGTTAGTGTCCAGTTTTTCCATGTGAAATCATTGTTCCATCCGTAAGTCAATTTAGGTTGTGCGCTACCTGTTTTGCGGCGGTCTTCGTCTGTTGGGGCGTCGGTCGTTCCAATCAGTTTTCCATCGGCATCATAGTCGTTGAATACGGATACTCCGCTTTCATTGTAGCCAGCCCATTCGTAAGTATAGAACTGTCCGATAGGAGAACCTTCCATAATGCGTTGTACATTTTGACCTGAGAATCCGCCAACATCAGGGTCAGACATATCAATGTAAGGTACAGAATAGGATGCGTTGGTCAATTTCTCTACCACGTTTTTGTTATGTGACAGGTTAAGGGTTGTACTCCATGTGAAGTTATGGGTTTGCACAGGCACAGCATTGATGGTGATTTCGATACCCTTGTTGCTGATATCACCTACATTGGCTGTCATGGTACCATAAGGATAGCGGTTGGTAGAAACCGGATAATCATAAATTAAATCACTGGTACGTTTGTCGTAGTATTCGATGGTACCGCTCAGGCGGTTGTGAAGGAAACCGAAGTCGATACCGATGTTGAACATACTGGTACTTTCCCATTTCAAATCCGGATTAGCATTTCGGGTAGCTCCCAGCATTCTATAATTGGATGTGCTTCCATCTGGATTTACGTAGGTGAACCATCCTGTAGCACCATACAGGGGACGTGCGATAAAAGCGTCGAATCCCAAAGAGTTTCCGCTTACACCGTAGCCAACTCTTAATTTCAAGTCATCGAATACGTGTTGGTTTTTCATGAATTGTTCCTCTGTGATGCGCCATGCTGCAGATACAGATGGGAAAGTTGCCCAGCGATTGTTTTCACCGAAAGCAGAAGAACCGTCTCGACGAACAGTTGCTTGCAGTAAGTATCTGCTCTTATAGCTGTAATTAATACGTCCATAGAAGGAGATCATTCTCAGTGTAGAGAGGTTGTTACTGATGACGTCATTAATATCTATGTTATTGGCCATACCCAAGTTGTGGTAAGTTAAATCGTCATTATAGAAATTATAGACTCTCAGTCCGAAACCGTCGTTGTTGTCAGCTTGTTCCCATGAGTAACCCAGCATGATACCTACTTTATGTGCATCTGCAAAAGTATGGTTCCAATTCAGGTAAGTTTCCATCTGCTTGCGGATGTTTTCTGTAGTGCTACGGTCTGCCTGTCCGTGTTTCGAAATAACTGAAGGCAACTGGGTTTGTGTGGTATTGTAGATGTTGTAGATGTATTGTTGGTTTTGGTATGAAAGATTAAGATTCCAGTCCAGACCGTCGATGATATGCAGGGTGGCTTGCGCTGTACCTTGCAACAATTTTTCTTTTGTGTCATAACGGTCTTCGTTAATCATTGACAGCGGGTTATAGTTCTGTGAAATATTCAGGTTACGATACCATGTACCATCTTCATTTTTTACAGGAACCAAAGGGTTGTAGTAGTACATTGCATCCAATACGCTACGACCTTGGATGTCGGTTGGTCCTGTAGAACTATTACGGATGCTGGCATTTAGACTGAGGGCTAATTCTAAACGGTTATTTAGAGCTTTGGTTTGTACGAAGGTACGTGCATTCAAACGATCCATATTAGTGCCTCTTACCACACCTTCACGGTCTTGGAAGTTAAGTGAAGCACTATAGTTTGTTTTTTCATTGCCGCCGTTAATAGATACGTTATGATTATGGCTGAAACCAGTACGTAACACTTCATCTTGCCAATTGGTGTTAGCCGGATTATCTACATTGTAGTAATCATTCAGCTGGGTAATGTTATTTGTTTTGGCATAGCTTAGTAACTCATCTGCCGTCATCATATCTAAGGTCTTTAAGGTACGATCCCATGCTACGTAACCGCTGTAGCTTACACTCGTACGTCCATCTTTCTTTCCTTTTTTCGTAGTGATGATAATCACACCATTGGCAGCTTTAGAACCATAGATGGCTGTAGCAGAAGCATCGCGCAAGACATCGATACTTTCGATGTCTTCTGGAGCTACCAGAGAGATACTTACTCCCGGTACCCCGTCTACTACGTAGTAAGGTTCCATAGCCTCACCGGTACGCAGTGAAGAAGCACCACGCAAAGAGATGGAAGCCGAACCGTTCGGGTCGCTGGTATTGGCGATAGTCAGCCCAGGAACTTTACCTTGAAGCATCTGAGCCGGAGTTGTAATAACACCGACATTCATATCTTCTGCTTTTACAGTAGTAATAGAACTGGTTACATCTTTACGTTGCATGCTACCATAACCAATAACAACCACCTCGTCTAAAGTTTCTGTATCTTCTTTCAAGGTTATATTCATTCTATTACCTCTCACTACATTTTCTTGTGAAAGAAAACCGATATAAGAGAATACAAGTGTTTTACCTTTCTCTACTCGAAGAGAAAAATTACCATCCATATCAGTCACGGTTCCGTTGGTAGTTCCTTTTTCAACTACGTTTACTCCAATCAAAGGATCACCGGATGTACTTTTTACATGTCCTGTAACTGTGAGCTGCGCAAATGCCCATGAGACATTCATCAGAAAAAGAGCCATAAACAAAGCGAATGGCCTTAGTCTTGCATTTTTCAATTGTACTTTACACATAAACTTAGATTTTTAAAAGGTTAGTTTTTATCAAATCTTGATATAGATTTTTTTACGATGAAGGATGTAGCCAGTTAATCCCATTACTGAGCAGAATAGTAATGAATAGATAAGAGAGGCCAGATATTCATCTGGAACAGCAATGGTGATTGTTTGATAGATAGCGTCTTTTATTTCCCATTGAGAGAATATGATTGCCACAACCTCACTGAGCACGTAAAGGAACAAAGGATTCATTCCGAAAACCAGGAAGAAGGTCCATCCTTTATTGATGTTCTTTACGTCTATTACATACATAAGTAATGCCAATAACAGAGAGCCCCATCCACATGTGACTAAAACGAAGGTGGTAGACCATACTCGTTTGTTAATCGGCATCCAAATGGAAAGTACATAACCGATGACCAGCATAATTACAGCTGCTGTAATGAGCTTGACAATCCGTTTGTTTACAGAAATCTTTTCCAGCAACAATCTGCCACACATAAATCCGATGAGCGTGTGGGCTACGGCAGATAGTGTGCCGGCAAGGCCTTCCGGATCAATCGGACTCTTTTTGTAAAGATGGGCTTCTCCAAATACGCCTCTGTCGATGACCGCAAGCAGATTGGTGTCATCGCAGGCATAGCCATTTCCTGTCAGAAGTAAGATGGAATAAGCAAGTAGTAATCCACCGCAAATCCATGGGAGATACTTATGATTGATATAAATGACCATAAGCGATACGATGCCGTAACATAGGCCAATTCGTTGCAATACACCAGGAATGCGCAGAGTGTCGATGGGGAAGAAGTCTCCATTGCACACATATCCAAACCAGTCAATCGCTAATCCGATTAGAATGATAAGGAACGTACGCCGAACAATCTTTTTGACCACTTCCGAGGTAGGTTCGAAGTTAAATTTCCGAAGAGAAATGTAGGTGGAGATACCGACCATAAACAGAAAGAACGGGAAAACCAGGTCGCACGGAGTGAGTCCGTTCCATACAGAATGACGCAACGGTGCGTACGAAACGGGGCCTCCGGCATTGTTTACCAGAATCATGCCGCATACCGTGATGCCGCGTAAGATGTCTAATGACAGCAATCGTTTCATGGTGCTTTCTGATTAATGGTTATTGCAATTCTTAATTACTTATTCGGAAACACTTCATTAAATACTTCTTTTGCTACGCTGACACAGTCACCTTCCGGTTGCGATGTGTACGGATTATGAGCAAGTGTCCAAGGTTCTTCCATGGCATAGTAGTCCAGTTCTACCATCGGTTTGCCATCAAGCACATCCTGGAGTGTCTGCCAGTAGGCTGCCCAGCGTTTGTAGTAGAAGTCTTTCAGAAGACCGTTCCATTCCTTATGGGCATAGTCACGAAGACCTCCGTCGTTGGCACATACGCGGTTTCCCCATGTGGTAATCTGTACGCGGGCATTCCATTCGTACAAATCTTTTTCCTCTGGAGTAGTTCCGAGGTTGCGGGCCTGTTCAATCCAACGTCCTACGCGGAATTCACTTCTGGTGCCTAACAGACGGTCTTGTGCCAGCAAGATATTCAGAAACTCTTGTGAGTGAGCTGCAAAGTTCTTTTTGTCGAAACTCTTGAAGTCGGCAATGGTCTGGTTGTAGACGATACGTCCTCTGTCGGAGAGTGACTGACGGACGATGTCTACCAGGTCATATTCAAAGTTGTTGTTGCCTTTGTATTTGTCGGCTACTTCCAGCATCAGGCGGGCTGCCGCTTCCGTGCTGGTCGGGTCATAATAGTTCTGCATCTTAGACCAGCTGGATGCCTGGAAGTTGTTCAGTCCGGGACGGCCGCAGAAAATGGATTCGTGAGGGCCTTGCTGGTTATTGCCAAACGGGCAGTTGTAGATGCCGTCGGCAAGAATGCTCCATGCCTGTGTAATTTTTTCATCACGTACACCGTAGCGTGCGAAGAGATAGTCTTTTAACCATTCTTCCTTGGTGAATTTCTCCGGACGCCAGGGAAGTTCGCACATCAGCTCGAACATCACCGGATTGTTTTCGCTGCCTTCCATGGTCAGACCGATACCTTTCAGATGGGCGGCTAATGGATTGTTCTTGGTAAGGTAGAAATTGTTCAGCAACTGGTCCATACGTCCGTGCAAACCCACGTTGCCTCCGAAGTTCTCTATCATACAGAACAGCCAGTCGTGCTGCTCATAACCCTTTTCACGTTTCCAGATAGAAGGAATACCCCACATCGGGCGGCATTCGCTGAACAGGTCCAGAATCAGGATATCCCCATTGTTCAGGTTCTTGATCATCTCCGGGCGCGGGTTTTCCGTCCATCCCTGAGTCACCCATGTAGCCTTCGGATTGACATCCTTCATTGCTTTAAGTACGGCTTTTCCGGCTGCATCAAAATCTACACTTCCCGCATCCTCAAGTTCATGGAACGGGTCCATAGAGTAATAGTTGGCTTTGCCGAACAGTTTTTCCAGTTCCTTATAATATAAAGAAGCAATTTCGTTGAAACGTGAGTCGGTAGGAAGCAGGAAAGCCGGACGGGTAAATCCGTTCCACAATGCGGGTTCGGTTACGTTTAGTCCCAGTTTCTTATTGGCATCATGAGGTACCATACCGGAATAGCCCGGAAATACCGGTTCGATGCCGTATTCGCGCATACGCTTCAGAATCTTCTTCTGCAGTGCTTCCTGCTGTGTGTACCAGCTGTCCGGATTGGGACCGCCCCATCCTTCCAGGTTGTTCATGGCCCACCATGCCAAGAAAGCAGGTCCTGCAATGAATTTATTGATTTCTTCTTTTGAGTAACCAAGTTTTTCCAGCATGTTTTTCCATACACACTCCTGACCTACTACTGCCAGTGGCAAGTTGATTCCGTGCAGTGCCATCCAGTCGATTTCCTTTTCCCAGCGTTCCCAGTCCCAGAAAGCCATGGTATAGGAATAAGTGCAATAGTTGAAATCGTAGCGTAAGGAGAGGTTGGTTTCCTTGCGTACCGGAGTAGAAACTTTCGGCAAGCTTTCCGGCAACTTGGCAGTCATGCCGTTCCATGAGAGATGAATGCCTGCGTAATATTTCAAATACCAGTTCAAGCCGGTAGCGATGTTTACGTAGTTGTTACCCCGAATGACTACTTTGTCACCTTTCTGGTCGAGTTCAAAAAAATCGGATTGTCCTTTTTTTACTTGTATGATGAATTTCTTGGAAGCTCCCGAATCAATTCTTTCCAGAAGTCCGTTTACGGGATTACTCCATAACTGAGCAAAAGGGAAGCAAAGACATGCTAATAGGATAAGTAGAAATTGCTTGGTTTTCATAATAATTATTTTTAAGTATCACAAAAATCATATTTTATCGGGAATTTGAGGAGGAAAATAGTGAAGAAAAGGGAGAAAATAGTGCATTGTGGTTTTTACGCCTTTAAATTGACCTATGTCAAGACACTCTCCGCGCTAAATGTTGTAATTTTGTCACGTTTTTTAGAGAGTTAGTACGTGGAACAGGCAATTCAACAAACAGGTATCCGGAAAGGCTTGACGAAGCTCGTGATTCCTATCTTTATCGAGACCTTATTGATTATGATGTTAGGTGCTGTCGACACCGTTATGCTGAGTCAGTATTCCGATGAAAGTGTGGCAGCAGTAGGGGTGGTGAACCAGATTGTAATGTTTGCTTTCCTTATTTTTGAGGTAATCAATATCGGTACTTCTGTGCTGTGTTCGCAGTACCTGGGAGCAGGGATGAGGAACAAGATGGTGCAGGTGGTCGGTGTGTCTTTGTTGCTGAACCTGGTCGTGGGACTTGTGGTCAGTGCCATTTTGCACTATGGAGCAACTACATTATTGGGATGGATGGGACTTCGTCCGGAACTGCTGAAATATGGTATCGGTTACATGGAGATTGTAGGTGCGTTTGCTTTCTTTCAGGCTATCTCGCTGACTATTTCTGCGTCCTTGCGTAGTGCCAACAAAGCCATTTACCCCATGCTGGTTACGGTGTTGGTCAATGTGATGAACATTATCGGAAACTATTCCCTGATTTTCGGTAAGTTCGGCCTGCCTGCCATGGGAGCAGAAGGAGCGGCCATATCTACCTCCATAGCCCGTGGGGTGAGCATGATTGTCTTGTTTGTCATTCTCTTCAGAGAACATATTCCGTCTTTCCCGATGGCTCTGTTCCGTCCTTTCCCTTGGATAGAACTGAAAAACCTGTTGAAGGTGGGAGTCCCTTCTGCCGGAGAAAATATGTCGTACAGTTTTTCGCAGGTGGTCATCACCTATTTAATCAATATCTTAGGAAATGATTCGCTGGCCACACGAACCTATACGGTGAATACCACCATGTTTGTCTATCTCTTTGCCATCGCCATGGCACAAGGAGGAGCCATCAGCATCGGCCATTTGGTGGGGCAGAAGCGGATACGTGCGGCCTACCTGTTGGGAAAGTACGTCATGCGTTTGTCCATTTTAGTTTCGCTGGGACTTTCGTGTATCTGGGCCATATTCGGTCATACAATCTTCAGTATGCTGACGGACAACGAGAATATTATCCGGTTGGGAGTGACCATTCTCATTGTCGATGTCATCGTAGAGATAGGGCGTGCCGTAAATATCTATGCCACGAATGCCCTCCGCTCGGCAGGTGACGTGAATTTCCCGTTCTATGTCGGCCTGATTGTGCAGTGGACGGTCTCTGTCGGACTCAGCTATCTGTTCGGTATTCATCTGGGTTGGGGGCTGGTCGGCATGTGGTGTGCCTTCCTGCTCGACGAGAATATCCGTGCCTTTATCTTTGTGAAACGGTGGAACAGCCTGAAATGGGCGAAAAAAGGTTTTGTGAAGTAAAAGCTACATGTCCGATTGAATCAGGCAGAAATAGAACAGGATGATGCAGATAATGTCGATGGTAAGTGCAATGACCGACCAGCGCAGAAACTGCTTGTTTTTCTTGACGGCTCCGTAGATGATTCCTAAAATGGCAGACAGGAATACACCGGCTACGATGCCAAACAAACCCTGTACGGCCACTCCCAGCAATACAAGGATTCCCATGGTGATAAGAATGTTGTTTTTCATGTCGGTTCAGGTTTTGTAATGAAAAAGGGAGCATGAAGCTCCCCGTATGATGTTTTTATAAGCTGGCCTTGATGGCGTGGATAACGGCCGAGGTAAATCCGTCGTGCTCCAGCGAGTTGATACCCTTGATGGTGATTCCTCCCGGAGTTGTCACTTTCTCGATTTCTGTGGCCGGATGTGCATTTTCGTTGTTTAACAAGAGTTTGGCTGCCCCTTCCAGTGTTTGTGCCAGCATGGTCTGTGCATCGTGTGGCTTGATACCCAGTTCTACTCCTGCCTGCATGGCAGCTTGTACGTATTTCAGTACGTAGGCAATGCCGCAGGAAGTCAGCGAGGTGGCAGCTGCAAATTGTTTCTCCTCAATCAGCATGGAACGTCCCATTTCGTTAAAGAGCGCAGTCAGGGAAGTAATCTGTTCTTCCGAAGCGTTGCGTGCAGCAATCAGTGTCATGCTGGCTCCTTCTGAAATGGCCGTGTTGGGAATGACGCGGAACATCGGCATTTCCGGGTCTACAAAATGTGCCAGGTCTTCAAAAGTCAGTCCTGCCGCCACCGATACCAGAATCTGTGGTCCTCTTAATCTCAGCGGCTTCAACACTTCTTCCACTTTCCACGGCTTGACGGCAATAATGATAATGTCTGCATCTTCTGCCGCTTCTTTATTGGAATGTGTTACGTGAATGGCAGGAAATTCCACTTTCAGTGCGTCCAGTTTGCCGGCACTGGGGTTGGATACCGAAATTTCTTGTGCCTGAATATAATGTCCGTTGGCCAGTCCACGGGCAATGGCACCTCCCATGTTTCCGGCTCCGATGATTGCTACTTTCATATCTTTCAATTTTGAGTTCTTTATTCGCAAAGTTATAATTAAAAATGAGAGTTGGGCTATATAATGGAATTTATTTTGGTATTCAATTTACAGAAATTGATAAGTTTTGTTGCTATAAAAAGAATGTGCTGATTTACAGTTCCTTTATATTTGCCAGTACTTCCTTGCCAGTACTCCAGTACTGACGGGGAAGTACTGAAGTACTACTATGGAAGTACTGGAGTACTTTCTTGAAAGTACTGAGATAAGGGTACTGCATGTGGGGAGAAGTCAGGACTGGGTAACAAAAATTTTGACATATTCTCATGTCTCTCAGTGTGGAAACGTAGTTTTTGGGCTCTGGAAACGTAGAATGTGTAAGGGAATGTGAAAAAATAAATTTAAAGGATATGGAAAACTGCATTAATTGTATCGTTTTTTGTAGAAATAATACTAGCTTGTCTTTTAGAATTTTGTCACTTTTGTATTATTCGATTATTATAATGTTGGTCTTATGAAAAATGTAGTAAAAAGTTTGATGCTGTTCTGTTTTTGTTGTTATGCAGATATTTCACATGGACAGTCTGATTTTATTATGACGAATGTAAATAAGTTACCTATTTTAGATACTTCGGGGATAAAAGTAGGTTATGAAGGGAGTATAGATAAAAAAGGTAAGAATGCGGATTGGGATTGGTGGCTTTATCAAAAGAGGGGAAAAGAATGGGTTGTTTTTGATGTGAAAGGAGCAGGTTGTATCTATAATTTAGTTCAACATCGTTATTTGAGTAGTACAGATCCATTGTTCCGTTTTTATCTTAATGGGGATACAATCCCATCTTATTCTCTAAGGCTGTCAGAACTTGGAGAGAAATATCCTTTTGTTTCTCCTGTTTCGGATTCCTATATAGGCCCATTGGATGGTGGGAGAGGCCCTATCCGAGTAGGTCGAAGTTTTGTTCCTATTCCATATCGGGATGGTTGTAAAATCACCACTGATGTAAAGCTCGGTGGAAATGACAGGGGTAAAGGAGAAGGTGGATGGGGACATATCATATACCATTCATTTGTGGAAGGGGATAGTCTTGGGCGTTTCCCAGATGGAGAAGATTTAACCATGCGGCAGTCTTTGAAAAAACATGGTTTGTGGAACGATACTTTAGTGGAAACTGCTGTGAAGAATAACATATCAATATCTCCTAATGAGAGTAAAATGCTATTCTCAAAAACGCACAAAGGAGTTGTTTCTTTTGTGAATCTGTTGATGAGTAAATTGACAGAGTCTGTTTTACATGATTTATGGATAAAGATTGTGTTTGATGATCATCGTTTGCCAGACATATATTGTCCGGTAGGTGCATTGGGAGGAAATTCTTTGGGATATAATGATACTGAATATTTATTGATGGGAGTGCTGAAAAATGGATTTATATATAATACATTTCCGATGCCTTTTTGGCGGAATATGACACTGTATTTGGAAAATAAGGGCCATGAGATTGTGGAGGTTGATGAAGTAAAGTTGGGGTTAACCTGTAATAATTATGAAGAGGAGAGATGTGGCTATTTTAGGAATACACCTTATTATATGCGTAAAAGAACTATAAATGCAGATAGTGAGATAGGTAAAATTAGAGGAACTGGAAAAATGGTGGCTGCGCATATAACTTGTTATGCAGAACGGCCTAATATTATTTCATGTGAAGGAGATGTAAGAGTTTATATTGATGGAAATAAAACTCCTAAAGTGGAGAGCGATGGTTCGGAAAGTTATGTGTGCTATGGATGGGGCTTCCCTACTCCTCCAGAAACACATGCTTTTGGAGGTTATGATGGATTGAAGGATAATCCATGGTCTATGACCCGTCTGTGTATCAACGATTATTATCCTTTTTATAAAAGTTTAGATTTTAATATTGAGTCTGGAGAGTATAATAATCAATATTTAGAGCATGAAGGAACTGTTTTTTATTATGGAGTGGATACGCCTGTTTTAGAAGAAGTTGATAATGTGGATATAGCCTCATCTTCTTCTATAAAATCTCATTGTTATTTGACCGGAGGAAAAACTATGATGAGAGATTTGACATCTAGCTATGAAGGAAGCTATGACACGGAAATGATTACAAGAAGAGTTGCTTATTTAAATAGTCAGGATGGGAGCGAGTTTATTGTTAAAATTAAGCCTGAAAATAAAGGCGTTCGACTTCGGAGAAGCAGTGATCAGGAAATAGGACAGCAATGTGCAGATGTCTATGTGGATGGGAAAAAAGTTTTTCCTCAATGGTATGTAGCTGATTGTAATCCGTATAGAAGATGGTTGGATGATGAATTTGAGATTCCAGCTGAATATACGAAAGGTAAAAGTGAGTTAAAAATAAAAATAAGCCCTTCTATAATTAATGGAAAATGTTCCTGGAATGAATCAAAATATACTATATTTATTTATCGCTAAGAAGAATTGAGGTAAAACGGATAAAGGCTTGATTTATGACTAAAAACTTAATGCGTGAAGTGACCCCTCTCTCGGGCGCCGATTGTTTTTATATTGCTGATCGCTATAAAAAGGAATTTACTTATCCGATTCATTGTCACGAAGAGTGTGAACTGAATTTCACTTCACACTCTTCAGGCGTGAAACGTATCGTAGGAGACTCTGTGGAAGTGATTGGTGAATTTGATCTGGTTCTAATTACAGGTAAAGAACTGGAACATGTTTGGGAACAGAATGAATGTCACTCCGAGTCCATCAGGGAAATTACTATTCAGTTTTCTCGTTCGTTGTTTTCTGATAGCTTATTAGATAAGAATCAGTTTCATTCGATAAAGAAAATGTTGAAGGATGCTGAATGTGGAATAGCTTTTTCTTTATCTGGAATAATAAAGGTCTTTCATCTTTTGGATAAGCTGTCTGCTGAGGTGGATGGCTTCTATTCGGTTATTCAATTTTTATCTATCTTGTATGAATTGTCGAAGTGTGATTATCGTCAATTGTCATCATCAGCGTATGCAAAAATAAAAGGGGAGTCTGATTCACGCCGTATTTTGAATGTACAAGATTACATTCAACAACATTACGATGAGCAGATAGCTTTATCTGAACTGGCTCGTTTGGCAAATATGTCTCCAGCTGCTTTTAGTCGCTTTTTTAAATTAAGGACAGGAAAAAGTGTGACAGATTTTATTATAGATTATAGATTGGGCATGGTTATACGTTCTTTGGTTGATACGAATCAAAGCATATCTGAAATATGCTACGGATGCGGTTTTAATAACTTGTCAAATTTTAATCGTATATTTAAAAAGAAGAAAGGGTGTTCTCCCAAAGAATTTAGATTACATTGCATGAAGAAGAAGGTCATTATCTGATGAATTTGATTTTCCTGATATATTGTTTTAATATATCATGAAAGTATAAATAAGAGATAAAATAGTACTTGTTTGCTCTGCTTGTTTGTGCTACTTTTGCCATATCAAGTTTTAGGTTAATTGTTATTGAGGTTAGCTAATATTATGAGGTACAGTTCTATTTATCAATTATTTATTTTGTTTGTGCTTATACTTCCAATGAAAATGCTGGCAGGGGAAAGGATTGTAATACTAGGTTCCTCTACAGCAGAAGGTGCAGGCGTGAAAGTACCGGAAAATTCATGGGCTTGTAGGTATGCGCAGTATCTTAAAAGTGTAGATAAGGGCTATGAAATCATAAATCTGGCAAAGGGAGGGTATACGACTTTTGCGATAATGCCGCTTGGAACTCCCGCTTATGATACGGGCACTCATGTGCTGGCCGTGGATTCATTGCGTAATATAGACAAAGCTTTAAGCTATTCTCCTGATATAATTATTATTAATATGCCTACAAATGATGTTTCTAATGGTATACCTTTATCAGTCCAGCTTTCTAATTTTAGAACTATTATCGATAAGGCAAGGTCGAAGAATGTGAAAGTTTGGATAACGACTTCTCAGCCTCACAATTTTGGTGAGAAATATACTCCTCCTTATACGGAGAGTCATCGTCCTGATGCCTCTAAACAGAAATTTCGAAATCAATTTAAATTGTTGTCGGATGAAATATTGAAACAATACGGTGATTATGCGATAGACTTTTACACTGGTCTTGTTTCAGAGGATTCTTGTGGCTTTATTAAACCAATATATGATTCGGGCGATGGGGTCCATTTGAATGATGAGGCTCATGCGGTGTTGTTTGAGAGAGTGAAAAATAAAATAGGATTAGATTAAATAAACAATATTGTTAAACTAAAAATCAAAAACATGAAAACAGATTTAAATTCGAAACGATGGCTCTTACGTACTCGATCTGTTTATGTAAGATTATTGTGTACTTTGCTATTATTATTGTGTAATAGCGTGATGTTGTTAGCTCAAGGTGTAAGTGTAAGTGGTGTGGTGGTAGATTTGAATGGTGAATCTTTACCAGGAGTTAATGTTGTGGAAGTTGGAACAAATAATGGGACAATTACGGACTTTGACGGACGTTTTGTATTAAATGTCTCATCTTCAAAGAGCACTTTGGAATTCTCTTTTATTGGTTATGAAACTGTGTCTACAGCAATTACTTCTGGAAAAGAGATGCGTATAGTGCTGAAAGATGCTTCTTTGGATTTGGATGAAGTTGTTGTTGTCGGATATGGAACAATGAAAAAGAAATTGTTGACAGGAGCAACAGTGCAGGTGGATGGTGATGATATACAACGTTTGAATACGACAACTCCTCTTGGTGCATTGCAGAGCCAAAGTCCAGGAGTATCGATAACGCAGAATTCTGGTATGCCGGGAGAAGATTATAAAGTGACAATTCGTGGTTTGGGAACTACGGGATCTTCTTCTCCATTATATGTGATTGATGGAGTTGCTGGTGGAAGTATTTCTACTTTAAATCCTGCAGATATTGAATCAGTTGATGTTTTGAAAGATGCAGCTTCAGCTGCTATTTATGGAGCGCGTGCAGCCAATGGGGTTATTTTAGTAACTACGCGACAGGGAAAAGAAGGGAAAGTTCAACTATCTTACGATGGATATTTGGGATGGCAGAATGTTGCTAAGAAGCCAGAACTATTGAATGCCCAGCAATATATGTATGTGAATGATAAGATTGCCGAGTATGACAATACGGAACCGTATGATTGGGAAAATCTGCTTCCTGCTTATTTATATAATTCTCTTCAGAATGGTTCGTGGAATGGAACAGACTGGTTTAATGAGTCTTTAAATAAAAATGCATTTGTAACAAGTCATGCTGTAAACTTAACTGGAGGAAGTGACAAATCTCGTTTTTCTATGGGCTTTTCATATATTTCTCAAGAGGGAATTATCGGAAAACCAAAAACGCCTGAGAATCAGAAGTATACATTTAGGGTGAATTCAGATCATACATTATTAAAAGGAAATGGATTTGATATTATTAAAATAGGAGAAAATCTAACTTTTAATTATAATAAGAGAAATCAGATAGCTATTGGTGATGCTTTTTATAATGATGTGCATAATCTATTGGTTGCAACTCCTTTGATGCCAGTATACGACCAACAAGGAAGATATTATGATATGGAAAGTAAACAGACTGAAGGCTGGAAGCTTAATGATGGCGCTTCTAATCCCTTGGGCCTAATTGCGGCAGATCATGGACAAAATCTTAATCGTGGTTATTCCTTATATTCAAATGCTTATTTAGAAATTCAACCAATTAAGAATTTGAAGTTCAAATCTTCATTTGGTTTCCAAATGTCTGCAAGTTCATATCGTTCCTATAAAGAGGATTATAATTTTGCGACCACAGTCACAAATAGTCCTGATAAAGTTTATCAGAGTATGGCTTCGGGATATCGTTATACTTGGGAGAATACATTGTCGTATTTATTTAAAGTAAAGAAGAATACATTTGATGTATTGGTAGGACAATCAATAGAGAAATCGGGTATTGGAGAAAGCATGTCTGCACAGAATGGCAATTCTATTTTCACGGATTTTGATTATGCATGGCTTTCAAATACAGGTGAGGTTTCTACTTCTTATACAACTTTAACAGGTGCTCCCCAAACCGCTAGCGCTTTGTCTTCTATTTTTGGGCGTGTTAACTGGAATTATAATGAAACGTATATGGCTTCGGTTGTGATGCGTGCTGATGGCTCTTCAAATTTTGCTCGTGGTAATCGTTGGGGATATTTCCCTTCAGTTTCTGCTGGTTGGGTGATTACTAATGAACCATTTATGGAAAGTGTAAAGCCTTGGATGGATTTTTTCAAGATTCGTGCAAGCTGGGGACAAAATGGTAACTGTGATATTACGAATTTTCAATATTTGTCAACCTTTACTTTTGGAGGAAACGCAAATTATTCTTTTGGCAATAATAAGACAGGGCAAAATACAGGAGCATATTCAGATATTCTGGCGAATAAAGATGTTACATGGGAAACATCTGAACAGCTAAATATTGGTTTTGATGCACGCTTCTTTGAATCTCGTTTAGGAGTTAATTTTGACTGGTATAAAAAGACCACAAAAGACTGGTTGGTTCAGGCCCCTATTTTGGCATCTTATGGAACCAATGCTCCTTATATAAATGGAGGTGATGTAGAAAATAAAGGAATAGAACTTATGTTGAGTTGGAATGATCAAGTAAATGATTTTAAATACGGCGCTCGTTTTAATTTGGCTCATAACAAGAATAAAGTAACTCGCATTGCCAATACTGAAGGAATTATTCATGGTCCTACCAATGTCTTATCAAATAATACAGCGGAGATGTTTAGAGCAGAAGTCGGTTATCCTATAGGTTATTTTTATGGATATAAGACAGCTGGTGTATTTCAAAATCCAGAACAAGTTGATAATACAAAGGCTAAATTGGAGACAGCTGCTCCAGGCGATGTTATTTTTGTAGATGTGAATGGTGATGGTGAGATTACGGATGACGATAAAACAATGATTGGTAATCCAAATCCAGATGTTACAATGGGATTTACTTTGGATTTTGCATATAAAGGATTTGATTTTTCAGTTACTGGAATGTCAGCCTTAGGACATCAGATTGCGAAGTCTTATCGTCAATTCTCTCAAAACGCTTTTGAAAATTATACCACGGATATCTTAGGGTGCTGGGATGGTGAAAATACGTCCAATCGGTTACCAAGATATTCGAGTGGATCCAATATTAACTGGACAAATATTTCAGATCTTTATATAGAGGATGCCGATTATTTTAAATTATCCAATTTAACAATAGGGTATGACTTTAAGCAATTGTGGAAGAATTCACCATTATCTCAAATTCGTTTGTATTTTGCAGCTCAGAATCTGTTTACTATCACTGGTTACTCCGGAATGGATCCAGAAGTTGGATACGGTGGTGGTACGACATGGGGATCTGGTATTGATTTAGGTTTCTATCCTAGTTCAAGAAGTTATTTAGTTGGTGTAAATTTGAAATTCTAAATTTGAAAAGATTATGAAATCACGTATTATATTATATTGTGTCGCAGCTTGTTCGTTATTTTCAATGTACAGTTGTGATGATTTCCTTGATACACAAAATTATGTGAAGAAGGATACAAGCAACTTTCCGCAGAGTGTGGATGATGCAGATCAATTATTGACAGGTGTGTATAGTGAATTAAATTTAATAAACATGGATCCTGATGACGGTCCTTTATTTATAGCAGAAGTTGCATCTGATGATCGTTTTGCAAGTGGGGGAGTAAATGATAATACTGCCCAGGGAGCTGATAAACTTTTGAGATATGGTGTTGACCAGTTTTTGCATACCTGGGAAAAACATTATGCTGGAATTTATAAAGCAAATATGGCATTAGAAAGCTATGAGAAAATTCAAGGATGGGAGAGCGATGCTCAGAAAAACTCTTTTTATGGGCAGACATATTTTTTAAGGGCGTACTATTATTTTACTTTAGCCCAAATGTTTGGAGAAGTGCCTTTGATTTTAACATCTGAAGGTGGAAATCTTCCCAAATCAAGTGCTAAAGAAATTTATGCTCAGATTGCGACTGATTTGAAAAATGCAATAGAGATGATGGATGCAACTAAGTATCCAAATTTTGAATCAGGACGAGCAACTCGTTGGGCAGGAGAGGCCTTGATGGCTCGTGTATTCTTATTTTATACAGGTTATTATGGTATGACGTCTTTACCGTTAGTTGGTGGGGGAGAAATATCAAAAGATGAGGTTATAGACTGGCTGGAAGATTGCCGTGATAATAGTGGGCATGGTCTAGTAGGGGATTTCCGGAACTTGTGGCCTTATACCAATACGTATACAAGAGATGATTATCCTTATGTTGCAGGTAAGGTAGGAATTGATGGAAAACCTTTAGAGTGGGCTGGAGATGGAAATGTGGAAACTATATTTGCAACGAAGTTTTCTAACGTGTATGCACAATCTGCTGGTTATGTTAATTATTATCCTCTTTATTTTGCTCCTCCAATCAATGTCGGAGAAGACACGTTCCCTTGGGGAAGGGGATGGGGGAAAGCATGTGTTACTCCTAATCTGTGGAATGAATGGTTGGCTGAAGAACCTAATGATTTACGTAGACAGGCTAGTATTATTGATGTAAGAGATCATAATGAAATGAAAAATTATACGTGGGGAGCTAATAATGAAATGGAAGAAACAGGGTATTGGCAGAAGAAGATTGTAGCAGTTGCTGCAAAGGACCCTGAATCAGGTAATTTCGTTAGTGGTTTTGCTGTTTTAGCTTCTGGCGCAACAGATCATATTCAATTCTGTAATACTCAGGATTTAATTCATATTCGTTATGCGGATGTATTGCTTATGCATTCAGAGTTAACGGAAACAACAGCTGGCATTAATGCAGTTAGAGCACGTGCTGGATTAAATGGTATTAGTACATATAGTTTAGATGCATTGAAAAAGGAACGGCGTTTTGAATTAGCGTTTGAAGGATTGCGTTGGTTTGATTTGATGAGGTGGGGAGATGTATCAGAAGCTTTGGAGAAACAGGTTGGTCAACCTATTTATAATCGTGGAGTAGCTATAAATATGCCAACGTTTAGTACAGGATTTAGAACACGTTATGAAGCGACGGGAGGTTTTTGGCCGATTCCTGATAGCCAGATTGATTTGTCAGAGGGTGTATTGACACAAAATAAGGGTTGGACTGAAACTGATGCTATTTTCCAGGGCTGGTAATATTTTTATTTCCCCTCCCTTGGTCTATCTTAATATAGACAGGCTGAGGGTGGGGACTTTTAATGGATATAGATTTTTATATGGATATGAAGTGGTTAAAATATTGTTTGGTTTTATTAGTTTCTGTTTTTGCAGTACAGGTTTCTCACGCTATTGATCCTGTGAAAAGATGGGGGCAATTGCAAGTGAAGGGAAATCAGTTGTGTAGTGAATCAGGAGAGCCTGTTTCATTAAGAGGCGTTAGTTATGGTTGGCATAATCTGTGGCCCCGTTTTTACAATAAGCATACCGTTGCATGGTTGAAGAAAGATTGGCATTGTACTGTATTAAGGGCCGCAATGGGAACAGTTATCGAGGATAATTACATTGAGAATCCCACATTCGCATTGGAATGTATGGATAAAGTGATTAAAGCTGCAATAAAAAATGATATTTATGTAATAATAGATTGGCATACATATTATCCTCAAAAAGAAGAAGCTAAGAAATTCTTTGCGATGATGTCCCAAAAATATGGACAATATCCGCATGTCATTTATGAAATCTATAATGAACCGATGGAGGACACTTGGGAGAGTGTGAAAGAGTACGCACGTGAGGTAATTGGTGAGATTCGGAAGAATGATCCTGATAACATTGTTTTAGTGGGTAGTCCGCATTGGGATCAAGATTTGCATTTAGTGGCAGAGTCTCCTTTAACAGGCTATGATAACATTATGTACACTTTACATTTCTATGCAGCCACTCATTCAGAGCAATTGCGAAATCGTGCTCAGGCCGCTTGGGAAAAGGGTATTCCTATTTTTGTTTCGGAGTGTGCAGGAATGGAGGCCTCGGGAGATGGACCTTTGAATATACCTGAATGGGAGAGATGGATTAATTGGCTAGAAAAACATAAGATTAGCTGGGTTAATTGGTCTATTTCGGATAAAAATGAAACTTGTTCTATGATACTTCCACGCGCTGATAAAAAAGGTGGATGGACTGAAGAATTGATAAAACCTTATGGGCGGCTGGTAAGAGAGTTTGTCCGTAAATATAATGAGGGTATTTATAAGTAAAAAGATTTTTGTTGTGGTTTTGGTTGCTTTATGATGAGATTTGCTTTTCTATATATGAAGATATTTTGCTGTAGTGCGCTGGTTTTGCTCAGTGAGATGTTTCCTTTACAGGCACAGAAATCTATGGATGAACTTGATCGTATTTCTTTTAGGGCTGGATTATCTCCTTTAGAAAGGGATGGGTTCAGGATGGAGAAAATCAAAAATGGATTATTGGGCAATGGGGATATAAAAAATACGGAGCTTTCTTTATCAGGTGAGTGGTTGCTGGCGGAAGATGGCTTGGATGGGAGACCTGAGTGGGATAACTCCATTCAGGCAATAGTGCCTGGAAGTATTCATGAGGTTTTATTCAAGGCAGGAAGGATTCCAGACCCGATGATTGGGCGTAATGATTCTGTTGCGGAAAAACATTCTTATCATAGGTGGTGGCTGAAAAGAATATTTGAGAATGAGAATATTTATGTAAACCCTAAATTGAGATTTGCTGGAGTTGCCAATCATTGTTGGGTATGGCTAAACGGGCATTGCCTGGGAGAACATGAAGGAATGTTTGGTGGACCGGATTTTGAAATAAAAGAATATCTTAAAGCCGGAAAAAATGAACTGGTGGTCTTGCTGGATTCTATTCCACGGGTTTATAATGGCGGGTGGCCAGCAACGGCTAATGAGGCTTGGAAGCAGACTGTTGTGGTTAATTGTGTATATGGATGGCATTATGCCAAAATTCCTTCCTTAGGAATCTGGCAGGATGTTTTTATAGAGGACTGTCCTCCTGATAGAATTGAAAATGCCTTTATTGCAACAAAGGATTTATCGGGTGAAATGAGGTTGAATATAGACTTGAAAAGAGAGCAGATTCAGGCAGGGGGTATACGGGTAAGAATAGAACCTTACAATTTTGAAGGTGAAACGCAAGAGTTTTTCTGGAAATTTAAAGATAATTCAGGAAATCTGAATCTGGATTTTAAACTTGATAATCCGAAATTATGGTATCCCAATGGTATGGGTGAACAGTCACTTTATAAAGCAACCGTTGATTTGTTGATAGAAAATCAGGTAATAGATAGGAAAAAGGTTGTTTTTGGGGTAAGAACCATTGAGATGGCATCACTTCCGGGCGGTCCTAGACCGGATAAATATAACTGGACTTTTGTAATTAATGGTGTCTCAATGTTTGTAAAAGGGGCTGGATGGTGCACGATGGATGCAATGCTTGATTTCTCAGAAGTAAGGTATAGACATTTCTTAACGGCGGCACGTGATCAACATATTCAGATGTTACGCGCATGGGGAGGGGGACTTCCTGAAACTGATATATTTTATCGCTTATGTGACGAACTGGGAATAATGGTAATGCAGGAGTGGCCGACGGCATGGGATAGTCATAAAACTCAACCGGTAAATGTGTTAAAAGAGACGGTTGTGAGAAATACATTGCGTTTGCGTAATCACCCGTCGTTGGTAATGTGGGGAGCAGGCAATGAATCAAGTAATCCTTTTGGTGAAATGATTGATTTTATGGGAAAAGTAAGTATTGAATTAGATGGTACACGACCTTTCCATAGAGGTGAAGCATGGGGTGGAAGCAAACATAATTATAATTGTTGGTGGGATGGCTTGCATTTGAACCACAATCTGAATATGACTGCAGACTTTTGGGGCGAGTTTGGTATTCCTTCACTTCCATTAAAGGAACATGTGTTGTACTATTTGGATGGAGAAGAATATTCTTGGCCAGTTGATAAAAATGGAAATTTTGCTCATCATACTCCTATTTTTGGGACGAATGGGGAATTGGAGAAATTGGAGCAGTATAGTGGATATTTTATGCCGGATTCTACGTTGGATTGTATGATTTTAGGATCACAATTAGCACAGGTGGAAGGAGTTCGTCATACATTAGAAAGAGCGCGCACTCGATGGCCATATTGTACTGGAGCGCTTTATTATAAATTGAATGATAATTATCCGGGGCTGTCATGGTCTAGTATAGATTATTATGGTGGAGTAAAACCTTTACACTATTTTTTAAAGCGCTCTTATGCTCCATTGGTTTCTGTTCTCCTTTTTGATCGTACGAATATGGCTGCTCAGCAGGTGAGCTTACCTCATTATTTATTGGATGAGAATGAAAGATGGTGTGGAAAAGAGATTAAGGTGAGAGTTTCTATCTATAATCAAGATTTTAAAGAAGTGTTAGATTCTACTATTGTAGTTTTCCCTGAAGAAAAAGTCTCATTTTTAGGTGATGTGTCTTTGAATGTAGAGCAGACTGATGTTGTTATGTTGTACTATAAAACGGATGTTATGGATGCTGCAGGAAAAGTTTTAGCCAGAAACTGGTATTTTACTAATTATGAAACAAAACAGGGATGTATATTGGAGTCAAAAAGAAGTAAATTGAGTTATTCTCAGAATGGCAGGATTTTAATCCTGAAAAATAATGATGTAATCCCCGCAGTAGGCGTTACTGTGGAAGTCCCTGGAAAGGCTTCTAGTTTATTGCTATCGGACAATTATTTTTGGATGGATCCCGGAGAGGAAAAGAAGATTGAAATAAATGTCGATGGTATAGCTGTAGTAAAAGGATGGAATGTGAGTATTGTTAATGAATAAAAAGAATAATCAAGACTAATGTATGGCTTAATTCCTATCTGATACATTAACTCATCATTAAGCTGTCTGTATCCCATCGGAACAAGCCCCTGGTTCCAAGCTTCTGAAGTAATAATATATCTGTACAATGAATAGTCCAAAGTACGGGGACTTGTACCTATAATCTCAGAAGGATTCCAAAAAGCCATATCGGAAAACATCATATTTTTACCATCAATTACGCTTTTTATATCTTTATATTCACATTTTAAATCTTCTATTTTTCCATAAAAATTCTTAATTGTTCCCTGAACATTCTTAATATTCGAGAAATTGGCAACCAAAGGTCTTGCCTGAAAAATGATAACTTCATTATTCTTATTTACCGCAAACTCAATATCAAGGGGAATCTTAAAAATATTCTCAATTTCATCTATTGCAACAATAAGATTTCTCCACTGCTCTTCAAGCTGTGAAAGTTCAATATTTCTGGCAATCCATAATGTCTTTCCACCCCTACCACTTGTTACTAAATCTGTGGAACCGGTGTCATCATAATTAATAAGATAATATGGTCTTTGTCCCTGAATATCATAGGTAAACAAAACACCACAATATGCCACGTCAACTGCCTGGTGCTGTATTAAAACCTGCTGTTCTGATATATCATCCATATCAGAAAAATAAGATTCCAACACAATATCAATAGCGCTTATTATATTTGAAGTATCAGATGAATCCACATCCAATACACTTGTGTAATGGCCTGCATTAGATTTTTTCAGACAGTCTTCATTGGTTGATGAACTTCTGATAACTATCTTTTCGCCTTTGAAAGTCTTACTGATTTCGTTTGCCATCTCGCTTTTATTCATACGATAATCCCGGGCAATAATAATTAGCATAGGCTCAACTTTAGCCTTAGTAATTCTTTCTTCCAAAACTTTAAGTGTATTAGCTTTAGTTGAAATCAATTTGATTTCTTCTTTATCACTAAAATCGTCAAAGTTTTCAATGTAATCCTTATTCATATTTTTCCTCCTGCGCTATGTTTCTAGCAAAACATAAATCTTAAGATTAAATCTATAGTACCTTTATAAATCAAATATTATAAAAAGGGGGGCTAATATTTGATTCCAAAAACAACTTTTATTATTCAGTTGTTGTTTTAACTTTTATTTTTTTGTTATTCTGAATCTTCTGTAATAACTTCTTTGCTTCATTTACAGAATTTGCATCAGGATCCATTACATATGCTCTTGAATTTGGAACTGAATATGTTACATCTGATCTTCCTGTTCCTGTAACACTTGTAGAAACAACTTTCCAATTAGGTGTTTCATTAAGCTGATATTTTACAAGAGCCTTAATGTCTTTTTTAGGCATATTAGTTTGGAAACTCTTGCTTATATTTGCAAAAATCTCATCATAATTGTTAAGTAACGCTGATGACTGGGCTTTCTTAATAACTGCCTCAATAACTTTCATCTGATCGCGTCCTCTTTGATTATCGCCCTCTGCAAACGCATGTCTTTCTCTTGCAAACCACAATGCCTGAATACCACTTAAATTACTGTTTAATCCTTCACTATAGCTATATCCATGTGTTGAGAAAGAATAATCTGACACAACATCAATGCCTCCAAGAGCATCAATAATATCTACAAAGCCTGTAAAGTTTAATCGAATAAAATAATCCAGCTTAATATCATAAAGCATTTCAAGAGTATCCATTGAGACATTTATTCCATAATTTCCTGCATGAGTAAGTTTGTCCTTTACTCCATTAGAAATGGATAATGACACATAATAATCTCTAGGTGTCGAAAGTAACAATACCTGATGTGTAACAGGATTAATTGACATTATAATATTAACATCACTTCTACTCTTTGCTGTTACATCCCCTTCTGTGTCTATACCGCTAATATACACATTAAAGCATTCTTTTGTAACATTCTTATCTCCACCATATTCCTTTACGGCAGTTTTTACATTTACTACATAAATACATTTAATCTTGTTGGTAAAGTTTTTATAAATTCCATTATTCTTACCATCATTTGTATCATCGCCTGCATTTTCAATAAGATCTAACATTGCCTGATTAAAAATAAATGCAGTTTTTTCAGTATTCAAAAGTTCATCTGCCATTTTAAGTAAATCGTCATATTCATTGGCAATAAGCTTATTGTTAGCTTTTGCGAGAACGTTTTTTAATACTGAATCTGTTTCGTCTTTTGCATAAGATAGGTTATATCCTAAATTATAATTTTCAATATCCTTTAGTTCTTCTGCCTTATCACTCTTTAGAATATATACACCATATTCCTCAGTTGAAAGTTTAGAGTTTTCTACCACATCATCTATGGTCTGATCTGCCTTGTTTAAAACATTTTTAATATCCTTATCATAAACCACTCCCAAAATTGAAGTTGCAAATAACACTATTGCCATTAATATAGATATAACCATAGAAATAATTGATGTTTTCTTTCCCTTTCTTATTAGAAAAGGAATAATAGTTATTGCCACAAGAACAACTTCTAAGATTATAAAATATTTAGCAGGTACATAATCTAATATTAGTTTATTTTTGTATGATACAAGTCTGAAAAGCACTACCTCAAATACTGCAAGTGCAATTACCTGTAAAATATTAAAAATTAACGCTATTTTTTTGATTTTATTTTTTTCCATATTTTCCTCCATTTTTTTTTTTGCAAAATTTCTTCTGATTTTCTGCCTTATCTTTCGCAAAAATAATAACATCTACAAGTATATCATTTCTCTTAAAAAATAAAAAGAAGTAAGTCACAATTTCTTCTGCAATGCATATTTTATTGTAAGAGGAGGCGATTATGAAAAATATAGCTGTATTATCCGGTGACAAAAGACAAATATATGCAAATTCCTACTTAAATAATAATGGATTTTGTTCCTATATAAAAAACAATTTTGATTTTAATGAAGATGCTTACATTTTATGTGGCACTCCTTTTTCCAAAGATAGTTTGTATTTAAACTGTGATTTATATTCCAGTTTTCCAATAAGCACTTTTATTGCTTTATTAAAGCCGGGGCAAACAGTTTTTGCCGGAAATATTTCAAACGATGTAACAACTTCTCTTAAAAAGAAAAATATCAACTATTTTGATTTTCTTAAAGATGAAAAAGTTGTCTGGTCCAACGCAATGCTAACGGCTGAAGGATTAATTAGCAATATAATAAATAATACCCCTTTTGCACTTGATACAGCTAAAGCTTTGATTATAGGTTTTGGCAGGTGTGGCATAAACACTGCACTTAAATTAAAGGCGTTAAACGTGTGTGTAACTATTTATGACCACACTCCAATTCATTTATGCCAGGCCTCTTCTTACGGATTAAATACTTCCACTTTTGATAATCTGATTGAATGTATTAGTGACTTTGACATAATAATTAACACTGTTCCTTGTGAAGTTTTGACTGAGAATCTTTTAAGCTTAGTAAAAAAAGACTGTGTTCTTTTTGAAGTTGCGTCAAAACCTTATGGAATAAACAATGAACTTGTTAAAAAATATAGATTATCCCTTGTTACATGCCCCGGACTTCCCGGGAAAACTGCTCCTAAAAGTGCCGGGGAATTAATTGCAAAAAGTATTATTTCTTATTTAGAAAGGACTGGGGAAAATGGCACACAACTTTAAGGATAAAAACATTGGCGTAGGCATTACAGGTTCATACTGTACCTACAAAAAAGTTTTTGAAGAATTAAGACGGCTTGCCGATACACAGGCTAATCTGTTTACTATTTTTTCAGACAACGCCTCTTCTACTGACAGCCGTTTTGGTAAATGTAAAGATTTTCTGAAACTTGCTGAAGAAATAAGTGGAAAACCGCCTATAACCACAATTCCCGATGCAGAACCTATAGGTCCAAAATCTATGCTAGACCTTCTTATTATTGCACCGTGTACAGGAAATACCCTGTCTAAACTTGCCAATGGCATTTCTGACACTCCTGTGCTTATGGCTGCCAAGGCTCATTTAAGAAACAACCGACCTTTAGTTATTTTTTTAAGTACCAATGATGCATTAGGTATGAATTTGAAAAATATCGGTATTCTACTTAATACCAAAAATATATTTTTTGTTCCTTTCGGTCAGGATAATTATTTATCCAAACCTAATTCAATGATTGCTCATGTGGACTTAATTGAAGATACAATTGAAAAGGCCCTTGGGGGCAGGCAGATTCAACCGGTAATTAAAAGTCCACACGTAACAATTTTGTAATTTTTTATAAGTATTCTTACAAATATTATTTACCCTAATTAAATTGTAGAATGGAGTTTTTTATGTGCGGAATTGCAGGTTTTTTTCAGACTAAATATAACATTTCAAACGAACAGACTTACTATTTTCTCAAAAACAAACTAGAAAAAATGAAAAATGCCATAAAACACAGGGGGCCTGATGATGACGATATTTATCTTTCAGGTTTTCTTAACAACAATGGGTTCTCTGATAAAACAGAGTTTCCAAATAATATTATTGGTGGTTTTGTAGGTTTTGCCCATTCAAGGCTTTCAATCCGTGACATTAAAGGCGGACATCAGCCAATGACACGGGCTTACAAAAATCACAAAGCTACAATTGTTTATAATGGCGAAATATACAATACTGATTATTTACGTAAAATGTTATCATCTTTTGATATTAGTTTTGAAACAACCGGTGACACAGAAATAATCCTATACTGCTATTTAGTTTTTGGAACAGATATTTTCAAGGAATTAAATGGTATTTTCTCCTTTGTAATCTATGACAATGACACAGCGATTGTTGTTAGAGATCACATTGGAGTAAAACCATTGTTCTACTACCATAATAATAGGGAATTTGTTTTTTCATCTGAGCCTAAAGGAATTTTCGCTTATGGTATTAAACCTATGATAAATTCCGATAGTTGGTGTGAAATAATCGGGTTAGGTCCTGCTCATACTCTTGGAAACGGAGTTTTTAAAGATATTAAGGAAGTTCTGCCGGGACATTATCTAACTGTAACAACTGACTACCATCATAATGTTAAAGTTAAAGATTTATGTTATTGGAAACTTAAAGCAAAGCCACATATTGACGACTATAATACTACTGTAGACAAATGCAGCTACCTCATAACTGACAGCATACAAAAGCAAATGGTTTCAGATATTCCTATTTGTACTTTTTTATCAGGTGGATTAGATTCAAGTCTTGTTTCTGCCATTGTGCAGGATAACCTTCCTGATAAGAATTTAAATACTTACTCTTTTGACTTTGTAGACAATGATATTAATTTTAAGTCTAATGCTTTTCAAATTTCAAGGGATAAACCTTTCGTTGATATTATGGTTAACCACATAAATAGTAAACATAAACATTTAGAATGCAATAATTCTAATCAAATTGATTGTCTTTTTAAAGCAGTTGATGCAAGAGATATTCCAAATATGGCTGATGTTGAATCATCCATGCTTTATTTCTGTAATCTTGTTTCTAAAGAATGCCGTGTAACTTTAACCGGAGAATGTGCCGATGAAATATTCGGTGGCTATCCGTGGTTTCACAGGAAAGAAATGTATATGCAAAACACTTTTCCATGGTCTTACGATTTAAGCCCTAGAATTGTTTTGTTTAAAGATGATTTCATTAATTCACTGCCATTAAAAGAATATGTAAATGACGCTTATGAGACTTCAATTAACCAATGCCCTCATACAGACGGCGAAACCATAACTGAATACAACCGTAGAAAGATTTCCTGGTTAAACATCCGTTGGTTTATGATGACTCTTTTAAATAGGATGGACAGATGCAGTATGTATTCAGGACTTGAAGCAAGAGTTCCTTTCGCAGATTACCGCATACTGGAATATGTTTTTAATGTTCCATGGGAATACAAATGTTATAATAATCAGGTAAAAAGTCTTCTTGTTGAATGTGGGAAAAAATATCTTCCACCTGAAATTCTTTACCGAAAAAAAAGCCCATATCCTAAAACCTATGATCCGACTTACGAAAAACTTCTCGGAACTATGGTTATTGAAGAATATAAATCTAATAATAAATTACAGAAATATATTGATTACAACAAACTAATTAAATTTATAAACAGTCCAAAAGACTATGGAAAGCCATGGTATGGCCAGCTAATGGCTGGTCCACAAATGCTTGCATATGTGCTACAAATCAGTTATATGTTACGTAAATACAATCTTTAAAATAAGAGGCTTTAGCACTACTGACATAACAATCCTTTTGTTATCATAATTAGTGATAAAGCCTCTTATTTTTAATTATTTTAAAACATAATTTTCCAATCGACTGGTTTTATTTATTTGTTCTGAAATTGCTTTATTTACGTTGTCCACTTCTTCCTTAAAGTTAGACGCCGACATTCTAAGTGCCCCATGTCCCATTATTATGAGCTGTTCTAAAGCATCTGACGTTGCAACTGTAACCTGAAACTTATTGGCAAGTTTGTGAGTTGTTTTTGCTATATACATATCTGCTGTTTCAGCCTCTTTAGTATATACTACATAGATATTATGATATTTCGAAACAGTTTCTGCATGTTTTTTTACATTATAAGCATCAAAAACAACAATAACTGTATTACCTTTATACCCCTGATAATTACACATTATATCTAAAAGTCTGTCTCTTGCTCCATCAATGTTTGTTTTTGCAATTTCCTTTAATTCATCCCATGCAAAAACAATATTATAACCATCTACTAAAAGACACTGAGGTAAGACTTTTTTATGTGTGGCTTTTTGTTTATTTTCACTATACTGTCTTACTTTTTTCTCAGTATACTTCTTTCTTTTTATTGGTCCGAATGTTTTTTCAAAGATTTCTTCTAATTCCTTATCTGTTGCATAGGAATCTCTGTATGTATTGCTTGCGCTTCTTATTACAGGTACATTTTCAATATCATACATTTCACCATTTTTAGAATCTGTTTTCACATGCATATATTGTTCAACCTGATCCCACGGAACAACAAATCCTGCACCATGCGAACAAAAAACCGAACCTGTAGGATTTGCAATATCTGCCTCACTGTCATAGGCTTTTTCAGCTATTATTTCCTCACTGTTGTGGCACGGGCCATATCCTTTGTAATCAAGAGACAATGTCCCGGTTCCATGAGTATATTCATTAACAGTATTAATGTAATCCCCAATTGTTGCAGCAGGTGCAAAGCCTGTTATTACACTCATTTCTCCTTCTGTTTCAGGCTGATTAATATTGCCACTCATTTGATCAATGTCTGTCATTGCCCTGCCTATATTTTCTGAAGGAATTTTCAAAGTAAAATTATAATACGGTTCAAGCAATACTGACTCTGCCTTCTTTAATCCCTGCCTTATAGCTCTATATGTAGCCTCTCTAAAATCTCCACCTTCCGTATGCTTAAGATGAGCCTTTCCTGCTACAAGAGTAAAATGAATGTCTGTTATAGGCGAACCTGTTAAAACACCTTTATGTTCCTTCTCTGCCAAATGTGTCATAATAAGTCTCTGCCAGTTACGACTTAAAAGACTTTCATTTAAATTAGATTCAAATGTAATTCCACTTCCAAGCTGTCCCGGTTCCATTAATAAATGAACTTCCGCATAATGTTTAAGCGGCTCAAAATGTCCTACACCTTCCACTATGTTATTTATAGTTTCTTTGTACAAAATAGAGCCTGTTCCAAACTCAACATCCATATTGAAACGTTCTTTTATAATATGTTTTAGCACCTGAATCTGAATAGGCCCCATAACGTTGGCTATTATTTCTTTAGTTTCTTCATTCCATTTTAAACTTAAAGTAGGATCCTCTTCTTCTAACTCTTTTAACATTTTATAAGCCTGATTAATATTTACATTTTCAGGTATAATAATCTGGTATGAAAGTACAGGCTGAAGATTGGGACTCTCAGACTGCATTTCAAAGCCAAGTCCCTGTCCCGGATATGTATTATTAAGACCTGAAATTGCACAGATACATCCGGCATCTGCCTCACTAATACTCTTAAACTTTTCTCCTGAATAAACTCTTATGTCATTAATCTTTTCAGACCACTGATTTCCATCTGTAATTCCACTAAGTATATCCTTAACTTTTATGAAGCCACCTGTTATTTTCATATAAGTTAATCTTACGCCGTTTTCTTTAACTATCTTAAAAACCTTTGCCCCGAATTCTTCATGATAAACAGGTTCAAAAGAATATCTGTTAATTCCATCAAGTAACTTATCAATACCTTCATTCTTTAATGCTGAACCAAAATAACATGGGAAAAGCTTTCTTTCATAAACTAAGTCAGCAATAGTTTCATCTGAAATTTCGCCTGATTCCATATACATTTCAAGTACATCCTCGTCACAAACTGCAATGGCTTCCATATCTTTTTCTTCCACTGAAAGATCAATTACACCATCCCCAAATTTGTTCCTTATATTGGTTAAGGCAAACTCCTTGTTAGTTCCAGGCATATCCATCTTATTTACAAAAATAAATGTTGGAATATTATACTTATTTAATAATTTCCATAACGTTTCAGTATGCCCCTGAACACCTTCACTTCCGCTTACAACCAAAACCGCGTAATCCAAAACCTGTAAAGTTCTTTCCATTTCAGCAGAAAAGTCCACATGTCCCGGTGTATCTAATAATGTGATTTTTGTGTCTGCATATTCAAGTTCAGCCTGTTTAGAAAAAATAGTTATTCCTCTTTGTTTTTCTAAATCAAAGTTGTCTAAAAAAGCATCTTTATGGTCCACACGGCCTAACTTTCTTATTTTTCCTGTTGCATATAAAAAAGCTTCCGATAAAGTAGTTTTACCACTATCAACGTGTGCTAAAATTCCTAAAGTGATTTTTTTCATATTTATATATATCCTCTGTTCTATTTATATCTAAGTTTTTAATTTGATTTTTTGTCTGTATTTCCCAAATTATGATTACAAAGTCTTTTCCCCACCTTTGTGCAAGCACAAGTGGGTTAGGACTTTGGAACACTGTAATCATATTTTACTGTAATATTCTAACTGTTTCAAGAATATATTAATTCGTCGGTCGCGTAAATTTGTTGTCGGAAAATACATGATAGAGAATTCCCCATGTTTGTATCGAAGTACTAGAACACTATCTATGATAATCCAACTGACATTTATTGTCAAAAATATCTTTTTGTTCTGCTTGGCTGTATTTTATCTGACTTGCTGACTTCTTACAAGTTCCAGCATACTGTTCTTGTTATAATGCCACTCTCTGAGTCTTGCCATTTTTGATGTACCCAGTCTGCTCCAACCCAGAGCAAGTGTACTCATTCGCGATGACAATACATGACTTACATGCCCTTCGGCACTGCATGCACACACGCCATTTCTTCTCCAAAGTCGTCTTTTGGCCGCTGTCCAGTTATTTTTGATATGCTTTGCAGCTTCCTGAATTCTTTTGAGCTGACTCTCTGTTTTTGCGCATCCTTCTAATCTTTCTACTATTTCATCGAATTCTTTCTTTGTTCCATCTCTTATGATTTTGCATACTCCGACTCTTGCATCTTCTTTGCTGTCCAACATATGTGATGTCATTTTTAACACATATTTGCTTAGATGAAATTCATCCAATACATACTCTATGCTTCCGAGCTGGTTCATTCCCTCTTTAATCCATGCTCCACCATCTGAATTAATATAAATTTTCTTTATGCCTTCCATATCATATGCTGTATAAACATAGCGTCTTATCCTTGCCCAGAATTCTTTGTTTGATTCATCACATCCACTGCAAAAATATTTTGTGTTTATCAACTTATTTCGTTTGCTTCCCGGTGCTTCAGGCGCAACTCCCTCATACACATATACGAGTTTTGTTATTGCTCCATTCTTTTTTCTTCCATTTTCACTTACTTCCAGGTCGCCTTTTTTCTCTTGGAATTGCAGAGCGTAGTGGTCCTCATCTGCATCAATATAAAGATAATCCACTTTCTTTTTCTCCGGCTCTTCCGGTATTATTTCAGGAAATTTTGTTTTGTGAAGCATATCTTTTACCGCGGTTTTGCTTATACTGTCCGATTCGTTTACAGACTCACCTCCACGTCTATAAGAAGTCTGTACAGCTTCTTCGTATACTTTTACCATTGCATCTTCTGTAAGCCGTTGATTTTCTTCAAATCCCATTACCTTATCTAGAAGATAGCACATCTCAAACTTCCCATCTTCATTCTTTTCTTTTGATACATAAAGTGTTTTCATAAAAGATACAGTACCAAGAGTTGTAATTAAATCTTTCTCGCAATCTTTCTTCTCAACATGCCAGTTCATCTTTCTTTTTACACTGTTTTTTATTGCCATATCCATCTCTTCGAGAGTTTCTTTGATAATCTCTACTCCGAGTTTATTTAATGTTTCTTTTAGTTCTTCAATGTATTCAGCAAACTTGCTTGGATCTCTGTATAAATTTTCGGAAACTTTTAATAATTCATTGATGCAAACTTCGTTAAAATACTGTATAATTTCTTTCATAAGAGGATACTTTTCTTTTAAAGTTTTTTGTAGTAATTAATACTTTATCACAAAGTAAGGGGTTCCTCTTATTTTTTTGTTTTATTTTCCGACTAAAAATTTACGCTAGCCCAAAACTGCTTTTTTAAATTAGTAAAATCGGTTTTATTTTTATCATGTCCCACACTGTTTGTTCATTATCTACCTAACTCACAATATGCTTCCGCAAAGAAATATTCCAGTGAATTCAGCGGTTTGGCATCCGTTACTTTTTTATGATATTCTCCATTATAATCCATAACTCTCGCTTTTACATTATCATTTAACATAATTTGCCTGATGTGCTCTAACAGTCAAAACTGTGTTTAGTAATAAAACTCCCTCTTGTACTAATTTATATACCAATCTGTTGGTACTCATTTATAAACCGAATCATTTATAAACTAAATTATTTGTACTCATTTATCTGATAAACTATTTTTTCTCTTCCTTCTGCAAAATTTCATCAATAAAATTCCTGTCGTTATATACTTTTATGCCACCTGAAATATTAATGATTTCAAAATGATTTGACGTCTTTTTTTCTCCATCAACATTAAAAGTACATAACTCATCAGTATCTATTATAATCTTATTTCCTGAAAATCTTGTAACGTACTCTGAATTTTCGTGTTTTCCTCTTAACAGTTTAATTAAAATTGGAATAATCTTAGGTTTAGGCAATTTTTCAACAAAATATATGTCAAACATACCATCTTCCAATAAAGCATGAGGTGCAATTCTAAAACCGCCACCATAATACTGTCCATTTCCAACTGCAAGAATTGTGCATGAATTTTCTACCTGAGTTTCTCCCATTGTTATTTTTAAGTCCTTAAACTTATATTTAAAATAAGAGTATACAAGACTTGCATTGTATCTTTGAGAAACCGGAATCCATTTTTTCTTTCTTATAAATGATATGTTATTTGCCACATCTGCATCCAGTCCAAGACACGCCACATTTATAAAAAATCTGTTATTGATTTTTCCTAAGTCAATATTCAGTATCCCATTTTGATACTGCTTTAGGGTTTTATCAAAATCATTTCCACTGCCTGTTGGAATATTTCCAAGAATCTTGTTTTCAGATTTTGCAATTCCGTTAAGCACTTCGTTTAAATTGCCGTCACCACCAACGGAAAAAACTACACATTCCTCATCAGGTATTTTTTTGCCAGATACTGTGCATCACCTGTTTTCTTTGTGTACATAAACCTGTCTTTTAAGACATGCCTCTCTTATATTCTTTTCTAATAATTGTTTGTTAATTTTTCCACTTATAGGATTAATTATAAAATAATACTCCATTTGTATCACTCTCTTCTGTAATTAACTATTTTTCTACCTATAACTATAAATAATATAATATTATACTTGTGACACTTTTTATATTACTTTTTTATTTTACACCAATTTCAATTATTTTTTTGAAACACAAAAATACCTCCAACGCATACTCCGGTTATTTACCATTTCTACCTTGGAGGTATTATAATTGATTTTTATTTTATATTTTATTTAACTGTAACTTTCACTTGTTTATATACACCATTCTGTGCATAAACATAAACTGAACATGTGCCTTTCTTCTTTGCTGTAATTATACCTTTCTTAGATACAACAGCCACATCCTGATTATCTGATTCGAAGGCTATCTTTCTATGTTTCTTTAATTTAACCTTCTTTGATTCAGCAATCTGTTTAACTTTTAACTTAAACTTCTTACCCTGCTTTAAGTTAACCTTTGACTTGTTCACTTTAAGCTTCTTACAGTTACCTACTTTTCCACCCTTTGTTGCCACATGAATTAACTTGGATATTGCTACCACTTCGCCCTTTTCATTTAATGCTACAACCATGTACTTATAGTAAGTACCTTTCCTGAGCTTCTTATCTGTAAATGTCTTGCTGTGAACAGTTGCAATCTTCTTATATGAAGTTCCACATTTTGCACCATATATAACATATGTCTTAGCAACCTGTATTTTCTTCCATGTAAGACTGATAGCTTTCTTCTTGCTCTTCTTAACCTTTACACAAAGTTTTCCGAAAGTAGATCCTGCTAAATCCTTATCATTCCTGCAGTTAAGTATTTCGCTGTCAACCTTACCTGCATTGCTTCCTTCTCCAATTGCTGCTGTTGAAGTTTCACTCTGTGTTGTAGGTGCTACTGTTGTTGGCTTATCTACTGTTCCACCTGTATATGTGTAAGTAATTGATGTTGCCTTTGATTCCTTACCATTTCTAACTGATTTTACTGATACTGTATAGTCACCGTTTCCACTTGCAAAAGCGTCTGCTGTTAAATTGATAGATGGTGTGCCTGATGCTGCAACAAGTTTTCCATCAACGTACACATTGTAACTTTCTATATCACTTGCCGGTGCCTGCCATATAAAGTAGTATGGCAGTGTTTCATTTCCTGCATATATTAATCCTATTGGAGTAGGAACTGCATCCTCATCAACTGTTGTTGTAGGGGCTACTGTTGTGATTGGTGCCACTGTTGTAGGTGCCACTGTTGTTGGTGCCACTGTTGTCGGTGCTACCGTTGTTGGCGCTACTGTTGTTGGCGCTGCTGTAGTAGGTACTACCGTTGTTGGTGCTACCGTTGTTGGTGCTACTGTTGTTGTAGGTACTACTGTTGTTGGTCCAATTGCAGTCGGTGCCTCTGTTGTCGGTGCTACTGTTGTTGGCGTTGGTTCCTTTGTTGTTTCAACTGTTAAATCTTCAATCTTAATATTTTTAAAGTTAATATTTGTTCCTGCATCAACATTCTGTCCTAACTCAAACATTACTTTTATCTGGTTGTTTGTTACTGTGTATGTTCCTGTTAAAGTCCTTGTACCATTTGCCGGTATATCTGTATATACCTGTAGATCCTTTTCGTTTGAAAGATCTTCTTTTATACCAATTGAACATGCTTTTGATGCAGTAACATCTACTGTTACTTTATATGTATGTCCGTTTGTTACGTTATCTGTATAACTTCCCTGTACTAACCATGCTGATCCTTTGTTTGCCTTATCAACATAAATATTATAGTCTGCGTCTGATACCCACTTATATGCACCTGACGCTGTTCCACTCCAGTTTCCAAAGTAACATCCCCATTTACCTGATGGTGTCCACTGATTAACTGTTGCTTCTGTATATCCTTCCGGAACTGTTTCAGCCGACTTAGTTGTCGGTGCCACTGTTGTTTCAGGAACAGATGGATTATCAGTTTGTCCCGGCATTTCAGTTTTATCTGATGCAGGCTCTAATAAAAACTTTTCCCATGTTCCTACTGACGCTCCATAAGCATGTAGTATTCCTGATGTTGCGTCGTCAATGTCTGCCTGGACATAATAATTGTCTACATATGTCTTAAGGGCATATGTTCCATCTGACTGCTTTTCAGCATAGAATTTTTCCCATGTTCCAATAGCATTACTTCTTGCTATAACAGGATTCTCTTTATCAGTATCATCAAATACTGCACATAAATACTTGTTGTTTGCTCTTGACTGGAACGACACCGTTCCATCGCTGTTGTTTATTACTCTAAACTGCTCCCAGCCTCCGGCTGAAGTTCTGTTAGCAACCAGATTCGACTGTCCGTTATTGTCAGCGCAGACATATTTATTCGAAATCTGTGCTTTTATGGCAATATAATCATCATCCGTCAAAGCCTTATTTGCAAAAACGATTGTTCCCGGCATTGCTTTTTTTATAGAGTTATAAATCATACCGTTGCTACTCTGATTTCCTGTTCCAATAGAATTTGCTCCCCAGTTATTTTTAATTGTATCTATCGAGTCTGATGTAGGATTTACTTTATTTGTATTCTTCTCATTGTAAATTCCCCAGGAACCTGAATTGTTGGTTTTATACGACCACGAAGTATAATTAATTCCCTCTTCATTAAATCTGTTCATTACGTAATTCCATGCATCCTCAAGTCCAAAGCATGTAAACTCGCCAATATATGTAGGCACGCCGTAATTTGCGTTGTTAATACTATTAATTATATTATCGCAGGATTTTTTCTGACCATCTAAATCACTTATGTAATCCCATGTGTAATGATGGTATTCATACATTACATTTGTCCAACCATATTTTTGAGGGTTAGGAAGATTTGACGTTCCCCAACAGGATTCCATTATAATAATGTGGTTCGGATCTACAGAACGAATTGTATTGTACATTTCATTGTAAAAATTCCAATGCTTCTCTCCCGTTGTACCTGCCTTTTCTCCCGGTTCATTTAATGTATCATATGCAGCTACTGCCGGATTATTTGCAAAGTGAGCTGCAACTGTTTTCCATAATTCCAGAGTCTTGTTTTTGTTGTATGAATTTGAAAAAAATGTCACATCTGACACATTATCAATAACTTCACCTGAATGATCCTGTCCGTTTTGTGAACCAAATGCTCCGTGTAGATCTAATATTACATAAATTCCTCTTTGACTGCACTGTTCTACAAACCAGTCAAGTTTTCTGAATGCATTGTCTCTTAATACCCAATCATTTTTTGAAGAATCATATCTATATAAATTCATGTATGTGAATGGTACCCTTATAACACTCATTCCCAAATTTTTGCAATTATCAAAGTCTGACTCTGTCCAGTAATTATCTTCATAGTAATCAAGAAGACTGTACATTTGGTTTTCCCCGAATCTATCCTTTAAATTAGACATTAATGTCTTTT
>ERZ773241.531-NODE-531-length-43012-cov-21.671392_pt1 | contig 43012 bp, 39 predicted proteins | sample MGYA00580989_ERZ773241 | MGnify/ENA primary metagenome ERZ773241 (study PRJEB29015, sample SAMEA2737804) | human gut metagenome | biome: human gut; feature: human-associated habitat; material: faeces | place: China | collected 2012 ... | reverse complement strand
TAACTTTTAAAGAAGTCTGAGATGGCGGGTATGGAATCTCAGATTACAATTGACGGCATAAAAAAAGAGACATTATGATCACTCATAATGTCTCTTCCAATCTTCTGTTATGTATTCCGATTAATGCACATATGCTGCTGCACCCGGTGCTGCCGGCAATGGATTCGGAGCATTCTTATATTTAGGAATAATTACAATCTGGATTGCTTCGAGCCGCTTTGCTAAACCGGATGTACCTGCAATCTCACCATTCTTTGCCCAGCCAAGCCAGCCATAAGTCTGTGCATGTACACGATAGTATACATCATAGTACTGTGCCAGCTGTCCTGTTAACTGAATACGGATTGCCTCCAGACGCTTTGCTTCTCCGCTTGTTCCAGATGGCTGTCCATTATATTTCCAGCCCTGTGACCAGCCATAAGTCTGTACATGTGTTGCATATGCAATGCCACCACTGATATTATTCAACTGTGCATTGTTTACCTTGATCGAGATTGCTTCAAGTCTCTTTCCCTCTCCGCTTGTTCCGGAAATAGAACCATCACTTACCCATTTCTGGTTACCATATGACTGTACATGTGTCATGTAAGAAACTGCACCTGAACCATTGGTTGTAGGGTTCTTACCCATATCTACGAATCCACCACCGATCGTTCCATCAAAGCCCTCGTAATCCGTTGGATAATCTGTCTTTGGCATAATGATAATCTGGATTGCTTCCAGTCTCTTTGCCTGTCCTGCAGTTCCTGCATAAGCACCATTCTTTACCCAGCCAAGCCAGCCATAAGTCTGTGCCTGTACACGATAATAAATATCATACTTGTTCTTGTTTGTACCAGTCAGGCGGATCTGAATTGCCTCCAGACGTTTTGCCTCTCCACTTGTACCAGATGTTTCACCATCTTTTTTCCATGTTTTCTCCCAGCCCTTTGACTGAATATGTGTACGGTACTCAACGCCAACACCATACCCTGGCTCTACAATGATCTGGATTGCCTCCAGACGTTTTCCTGCTCCGACTGTTCCGGATGTTCTTCCGTTCAAAGTCAATTTTCTCTCCCAGCCTTTTGACTGTACATGGGTTCTATACCCAACATTCGGATAACGCTCACCCTCGCTGTTATACCAGTATGCTTCCGATGTAATGCCATTTGTCATTACTAGTCCGACCAGCATCATGAATGCCATCAGGACGGCTGTCACCCTTTTCCAACATTTTTTGCCTCTCATCCCTTTAAATCCTCCTTTTTTATCCTACGTTTCCATGGTTATTAAAACTATATAGTCAGAAACTATATTTAGTATAACACATGATAATAAATTTGCAATAACTTTGTTTTTTTTACATTCTATTTACAAAACAAAAGAAGGAGCACAAGCAATACCTGTGCTCCTTACCGTCAAAAACAACGTTCTTTATTTCACTGTTAAATTTGGATATCCATCTTTAATCATCGCTTTCAACATTGATTTCATATTATCCTTCGACTCGTTGTATCCATTCTCATATCCATCAATAACCGTATACAGATATCCCTCAAATACCGAATCATACTGTGTTGCCTTTGATCCATCAACCTTGACTGCTACATTATACCATGTCTGCAATGGATTTGCGCCTCCCAAAATCGGAGTTGCACCCTTTCCATTCGCAATCATCTTCTGAACGGCCGCCTTGTTGTTTACAAAATCCAAGGTCTCGTCCTGAATCTTATACATCACATCGGTATCACAGCAAAGTGTCTTTAATACAAGCGCTGCAAGCTCTTTGTTTGGACACTTATCCGTTACAGAAAGATATGTACCACCCCAATTATAAGCGGAAGGGCCTGCACAGATATTTCTCTTTCCTGCTGTAGCGGAACCACTTTCCTCATCGTTGATTGACCAGTATACAAACCAAGGGCATCCGAAATAGCCAAATACATTACCTGTGAAATCACGCTGCCAGCCATCGGTCCAAGGATCATTCTTGTTTGTATAACCATTGTCGATCAATTGCATTGCCAGCTCTAAATATTTGTCAACAGCCGGATCAATCGTAACAGTACCATCATTTACCCATGCACTCTTGCGATCTGCCAATGCCGCATTCTGGATTTCCTTTGGTCCGGATACCATCTTATAGCCTGCCTGCTTCATCTTTTCTGCAGTCTGCATAAAGGTATCCCAATCCTTTACATATGTCTGTACCTTTGCCGGATCAGAAGTTCCAAGCACCTTCTGTGCAATATCTGTACGATAGACAAAACATCCCGGTGTTGCCTGCCAGCAAAGTCCTTTTAACTTGCCATTTACGGTTGCATGATCAATGGTGTACTGGAATGCATTGCTATAATCCTTCTGGGTGATACCAATGCTGTCCATGTTCACAAACATGTCCGAAGACATAAAATATTTTGTCACACCCTCATCCATCGCTACAATCGAAGGAACCTTCTGACCGCCCTTCTGATATGCCGCTTCGATTTCTTTCTTGTATTCATCACTGGTTCCGCCAAGTCCCAGATTTTCAAATTTTACTTTGTCTGCATACTGTGGATATTTATCTTTAAAATACTCCAGACGTTCTCCCAGCTCTGTGTTCCATGAATATACATAAATGATACTATTATCTACTGGCTCCGGTGTTCCCTGATAAGCCTTGGCATTGGAAGCTGCCGGCAATGCATTTGGAGCATCGCTGCCCTTTTCTACCAGACAGATCTGAATTGCTTCTAATCGTTTTCCAAGTCCTGCTGTACCTGCAGTCTCTCCGTTCTTTGCCCAGCCCATCCAGCCGTATGACTGCGCGTGGACACGATAATATACATCATAATAAGAAGAAATCGTGCCGGTCAGCTCAATTCGAATGGCTTCCAGACGTTTTGCCTTTCCGCTCGTTCCAGACATCTGACCATCCTTTTTCCATTCTTTCTCCCATCCAAATGACTGTACATGTGTCTTATAACGGATACCTCCGGTATAGCCAAGCTTCGATGCATTTAACTTGATATAGATGGCTTCCAGACGCTTCGCCTCTCCGCTTGTTCCGGCAATACTGCCATCGCTTACCCAGTTCTGGTTTCCATAACTCTGCACATGCGTTCTATATGTTACCACACCATTTGCATCGGATGTGTTTGTCTTTGCTGTTCCGACAAATCCACAGCTTTCAGATCCCTTTAATGACTCTCCGCTTGCATTGTACATGTAGACTGGAGATTCCCATTTCTGAACTATAATAATCTGGATTGCCTCCAGACGCTTCGCCTGTCCTGCTGTACCTGCTGGCTCTCCATTTTTTACCCAGCCCATCCAGCCATAGGTCTGTGCATGTACACGATAATATACATCATATAAATCTGCATTATTACCAGTCAGACGAATCTGAATTGCCTCCAGACGCTTTGACTGTCCACTTGTGCCGGATAACTGTCCATCATGCTTCCAGCCCTGCCAGCCAATGCTCTGCACGTGCGTACGGTATTCAATTCCAATACCATAACCACCGTCTACCCGAATCTGAATGGCTTCCAGACGTTTTGCCTTTCCAAATGTACCGGAAGATTGTCCGTCCTTCTTCCAGCTTTTCTCCCATCCAAATGACTGCACATGTGTCTTGTACATAACACTTGGAACAGTTACTTCGATTTCCCCGTCTTCTGTCCATGCAGTTTCTTTTCTCGCTGCTTCGGAGGTGATTCCATTTGTCAGAACCAATCCAAGCACCATGACGAATGACAGCAAAAATGCAGTCAGCCGTTTCCAACATTTCATCGCTCTCATATAAAGCCCCCTTTGTTATTTTTTATTGACAAAGCAAAAAAGTCTGCAATTACGCAGACCTTTCCGATATGTGCAAGGAGTTTATATAATCATTGTCACAAACACGTATTACATTCTCCCCTTTTCTCCGCCTACCTTGCCAATACAGTTCCAATTATAAGAAAAAAATATGCGATTTCAATATGTGACAAAAAATGTGACGGTTTTTGTAATTTTTAGCGATAGCATTTTATATAGTTGTGTTTTAAAATATACATAGCATTAAACTATAGTGAGGAAATTTATGGATACAATACAGGCTTTGATCAAGCACTACATCGAATCAAACGGATATACGGTATATTCTATCTCTCAGCAAAGCGGCATCAATCGTACAACACTTCAGAAGATCTTATCCGGGCAAAGAAAAATCACAAAAGAAATCTACGAAAAGCTTCTTCCGTTTTTCGCACTTTCGCCGATTGACAAGGAAGAATTAGAACAGGCTTTTTTGATCAATCAGATTGGAACCGAGCGTTTCCAGACACATATGGAAATCAAGCGTATTCTGGAAATGTCCACATCGACGCTCTACCAGACAGACGATTCCCCTTATGATTTGGTTGTATCAAATGTCGATACCTGGTCGAACTGTATGTTGATTCAAGGCACCTATCAGATTGTAAACGCAATCTATTCTGTCGCCCTGAAAAATGTGACAACCGAAGATCATCCATTTATATATACATTTGCTGATATGAGTCACCCATACGCGTCTATCTTCTTCAAACCACTGTATCATCCAACCTTTCAGCCGTTGCATGTGAAGCACTTAATCGAATATCAGAAAACGCAGATGGACGGCGAAAACTATGATAATATACACAACATTCAGATTTTGAAGAATCTGCTGCCATCATTTGCCGCATTTCCTGGCACATTTGAAGTGCACTATTATTACTCTGCGCGAAATCGTTTTAAACAACAGGCAACCGCGTTCCCATATTATGTCATCACGAATACACACGTCATCCTGCTGTCCCCAACCTATGAGACAGCCTTGATATTGAGCGACAAAGCAATTCACGAGTATTATCTGCACAACTACGAGCAGCTTCTTGCCCGGTCAAATATCCTGACCTCTGGTGCGCAGACACCACTTGACCTGTTAAATGTATTAAATGGAGTAGATCCGGCATTAAACTATCCAATCTGCCTGAATATCCAGCCCACCATCGAGAAATATCTCACGCCGGAAATGATTGACAAATACATGTTGGAATCCCCTTACAAGGATGTCATCCGCGCCAAATTATTAGAACGGATCGGTCAGCTTACGAAGGAAAGCCATACGATTCTCTTCACGCTGGAAGGCTTAAAATTATTTACCGCGGAAGGAAAAAATGTGAATTTCCCGGATACGCTCGCTGCCCGCTTTGATATCGAAGACCGTATTTATATTCTCCGCAAATTTATAGAGGCAAACCAAAATGATACAGACTATCATTTTCTGCTATTAGATCCTTCCAAAATACATACGTCTCTGAATATTTCCATCGCGTTTACACCGCCATCCATGACGTTCCTGATGCTGGTACGAAACGATGGGAATTCCATGATTCTTCCACTGGAAGAGCACACACTTTGCAGCAGTATCATGGACTTCATCCAGACGCTGCCAGAATACGGATATGTGTGCAGCGTAGAACAGACGAACCGATTTCTTCAGGAAGAAATCGAGCAATTAAAAAAGCAGCTATAAGCGGCTGCAAGTCAGATATCAAAAAAGAGGGTAAGCTGCCCTCTTTTTTCATCTACCACAAACCTTCCCGATTTCGAATGGAATCTGCCTCCGTGATCTGCCGGATTACCTTACACGGATTTCCAACTGCCAGGGAATGTGGCGGAATATCCTTTGTCACCACACTGCCTGCACCGATCACACAGCCTTCTCCGATTGTCACACCGCCGGTCACAACCACATTGCTTGCGAGCCAGCAGTTATCACCGATCGTAATCGGCTTTGCGTACTCATCATCGTATGCCGTGCCATCCTGCCTGAACTTGATGTTACGCTCCTGATAGCGAAACGGATGCATCGGTGTCACAAGCGATACATTCGGTCCGATGAAGACGTTATTGCCGATATGCACCGGACAGGTATCTAACACCGTGAAATTAAAGTTTGCAAACGTATTTTCACCGATTGTCGTAAATTTCCCATAGTCAAAATAGATCGGTCCCTGCAGATACACGCCCTTCGCGCAATCAGGGATCAGGTCACGCATTATCTGCTCCCGCGCTTTCTCCTCGGTGTCTGCAGTCTGGTTATAGGTCTGACACAGCTTATGTGCCTTTGTACGGATGGCAAGTAACGTCTCGTCCGATGAATCGTAGATCTTGCCTGCCAGCATCTTTTCCTGTTCTGTCATAATAGTTTCCTCCTGTGGTTTATAGCAGCCGGTTCATTGCCTGTTTTCAATTTCCCGGTTATTGTTCTGGCTCTTAATCATTTATAGCATAGTAATACACAACCCATCAAAAAACAACTACATATCATGCGTTTTTTAACATGCATTTTACTTTTTCTGCGTTATAGGGTATAGTAGGTTTTGATTTTATTAAAAGGTATTATTAAAAATGAGAAGAGAGAGAGAATATTTATGAACAAACGAGAGTCTTTTACGAATCGTCTTGGATTTATCCTTGCCTGCATCGGTTCTGCCGTCGGCATGGGCAATATCTGGATGTTCCCGACACGTGTATCTTTATATGGAGGCGGTTCCTACCTTATCCCGTATTTTATCTTTGTTGTACTGATTGCATCGACCGGTGTCATCGGGGAGATGAGCTTCGGACGAGGCACACGATCCGGCCCGATTGACGCCTTTGGTGCCGCATGTGAATCCCGCGGCAAACGAAAGGTCGGCGAAACGCTCGGTTTTATCCCGGTGCTTGGTTCTCTTGCGATGGCGATTGGGTATACCGTCGTCATGGGATGGATTCTGAAATACATGATCGGAACATTTACCGGAAGCACGCTTGCCCCGGACAATATCGATTCCTTCGCCGCATCGTTTGGTGGAATGGCTTCTGCCTTCGGCAACAATCTGTGGCAGATCATCGCACTTGTAGTTGCTGTTATAATCCTGATGTTCGGTGTCGGAAATGGTATCGAGAAAGCGAATAAGATCATGATGCCGGTGTTCTTCCTGCTGTTTTTGATCCTTGCAATCTACACGGCATGTCAGCCGGGCGCCATCGACGGCTATAAGTACATCTTCCGCGTCGAACCTTCCGCTCTGGCAAAGCCGGAGACATGGATCTTCGCTTTGGGACAGGCATTTTTCTCCCTGTCTGTTGCCGGAAACGGAACGTTGATCTATGGTTCGTATCTGCCGGATAACGAGGATATTCCTGCTTCCGCCGGTCGTGTTGCCTTGTTCGACACGATTGCCGCGATACTTGCCGCACTCGTGATCATCCCTGCCATGGCTACAACCGGTGCACAGCTTGACCAGGGTGGTCCGGGACTGATGTTTATCTTCCTTCCTAGCTTATTTAAGTCTATGCCGGGCGGACACATCGTAGCGATCATCTTTTTCGTAGCGGTATTTTTCGCAGGACTTTCGTCTCTGCTTAACTTATACGAAGCGCCAATCGCAACGGTGCAGGAAAAGCTTCACTTAAACCGCAAGCTCTCCTGTCTTCTCATCGGTGTCATCGGCGTGATTGTGTCCATCTGTATTCAGGGAATCGTATCCGACTGGATGGATATCCTGTCCATCTACATCTGCCCGCTTGGTGCAGGTCTCGCCGGTATCATGTTCTTCTGGGTATACGGTAAGAACTATGTCGAGGAGCAGGTCAACCTTGGACGCGACAAAAAATTTACAGACAAGTATGTACCTGTCTGTAAATATCTGTACTGCCCGATCTGTATCCTTGTGCTGATCCTTGGTATCGCACTGGGGGGGATTGGTTAATGATTCGTAGATTCACTATTCTACTTCCATCGCAAGCTCAGTCTGTCGTGTGAGTTCTGCATCACTGATAATTGTAATTCGTCCCTCGTCGTACTGCTCCTGTACCCAGTCGTACACACGACGCACCAGGGGCGATTTCTTATCAACCGGTTCAAGCCCCTTCTTCTTGCGGTACTGGTTGATCCAGTAGCCGACACCGGCGATGCCGGATGTGGAGTTTACTGATACCTTTGGCGGGCGGTCGAGCAGCGTGTCGGTGTCGAAGATATTGTAAATCTCATGATTTTTGAGCATACCATCGGCATGGATACCCGCTCTTGTCAGGTTGAAGTTCTCGCCGACAAACGGTGTCATCGGTGGAATCTCATAACCGGTTTCTTTGCTGATATAGTCCGCAATCTCTGTGATCACTTTCGTATTCATCCCATTTAAGTGTCCGCGCAGGGATGCATATTCAAATACCATCGCTTCGAGCGGTACATTTCCGGTACGTTCCCCGATGCCAAGCAGCGAACAGTTGACGGCACTTGCACCATACATCCAGGCAGTTGTCGCATTTACAACACCCTTGTAAAAATCGTTATGACCATGCCACTCCAGCATCTCGGATGGCACACCGGAATAATGCTGCAAACCATAGATGATACCGGATACGCTTCGAGGTAAAGATGCGCCCGGATATGGCACGCCAAATCCCATCGTGTCACAGGCGCGGATCTTGATCGGCACGCCGCTTTGCTCGGACATTTCCATCAGACGGTTTGCAAACGGAACGACAAATCCATAGAAATCCGCACGTGTAATATCCTCAAAATGGCATCTTGGGCGAAGTCCTGCTTCGATGCAGTCTGACACGATCCCAAGGTACTTGTCTAATGCCTGCTTTCTTGTCAGCCCCATCTTGTGAAAGATATGGTAATCCGAACAGCTCACAAGCACGCCCGTCTCCTTGACTCCAATGGATTTCACCATCTCGAAATCTTTCTTGTTCGCACGAATCCATGTCGTGATCTCCGGGAACTCATAGCCTAACTCCATACATTTCTCAAGTGCCTTGCGGTCCTTCTCCGAATACACAAAGAACTCGGTCTGACGAATCATGCCGTTCGGACCACCAAGCTCATGCAAGAGCTTATAGATATGCACCATCTGCTCCATTGTGTACGGAGCACGCGACTGCTGTCCGTCACGAAATGTCGTATCCGTGATGAAGATATCTTCCGGCATCTTTTCAGGCACCCGGCGATAATTAAATGCAATCTTCGGCGTCTCCGTATACGGGAACATCTCGCGGAAAAGCTCCGGCGATTCCACGTCCTGTAACTGATAGCTGTATGGGTCTAATTCCAATTTGTTCGTCTTGTTGCTTAGTCTGATTTCCTGCATATGCCGTCCTCCATCCTTCGGATGTTTCATCCAATTTTGTTGCACTCATTATAAACACATGCTATATTATATGTAAAATAGATAATTTTGATAGTAATAATCGAATTTGCGAATAATAGGAGATTTTTATGGATATCGAAGCATTAAATACGTTCCTGACACTTGCCAATACGAAGAACTATACGCGCACTGCCGCACAGCTTTTTGTCGCGCAGTCCACCGTGACAAACCGTATTCACGAACTGGAAAAAGAGTTGAATATCGCACTCTTCACGCGCAACAACCGCAGCGTCGAGCTGACAGTGGAAGGGGAACAGTTCAAGGACTATGCCGAAAAGGTCATCACACTGACGAATGCGTCACTCTCCGAAATCAGTTCCTTACACAAATACGCAAACCACCTGCGCATCGGTTGCTCTGATTCGATCTACGAAGGACATCTGGCGCCGATCATCTTAGAGCATCAAAGACAGTTTCCAAACGACGCCCTGAAGATCACGATTGGTCTTTCCAACCTGCTGATGGAGCAATTGCAGAACGATATCTTCGATGTGATCTTCACCTATCTTCCTATGAAAAAATCATCCTATCACTGCGAGGTCTACAAGCAGGATAAGATGATTTTAGTGACTGATTATTATAATACGATGTATGCACGCGGTATCACGAAGCAGGCGTTGATTGCCGAGAATTATCTGATGTGCAATTTCGCCCTGCAGGATGTCGGACAGTTCATCCGAAACTTATTTCCGCGCTACCATCAGTTTTCACTGGAAATCGATGACTGTTCCAAGATCATTCCTTTTTTGCTCGGCTCGGAAAGCTATACGTTCCTGCCCGCGGATACAGCTCGTCCATTCTTAGAAGCGGGCAAGCTCCGCGTCATTCCATTACTGGACTTGGAAACACCGGTCATCAACAGTTACATGATCTGCAAGAACAGTAAGCGGGAATTGTGCCAGTCGATTTTTATGTAATTTCATGTCACCACGCGGCAGCGTGCCTCATTTATTGGAGAGTTTTCCCCTTTCCGCTACTTTCTCCCCAACCTGCTTGCTTCTCAAAAGCTTCCGGTTGGGGAGTTTTGCGCCATTTCACATTTTCTCCCCAACCCGCATTGATTGATTGCAAGCTTTTATGGTAGAATAGATAAACTACAAACTAAATTAGACAGGTATGGTACATTTATGAAAAAAGAACAAACTAGAACATCGTTCAAAAGCCGCTGGGGATTTATTCTTGCATCGGTCGGTTCCGCAGTCGGCATGGCAAATGTCTGGGGATTTCCAAATAAAATGGGAAGCAATGGCGGTGGCGCCTTCCTTCTTATCTATTTATTGTTTATATTTTTGTTTAGCTACGTCGGACTTCCGGCGGAATTTGCGATTGGACGCTGGTCACACACAGGAACACTCGGGTCCTATGAAAATGCATGGCGTTCGCGAAACGAAAAACTCGCGCCTGCCGGGCGTGCACTTGGCTGGCTGCCACTCGCAGGTTCCCTATGCATCGCAATCGGCTATTCAATCATCGTTGCCTATGTATTAAAAGCATTTGTTGACTCTGCCTCCGGACTTTTAATGCAGGTCAATACTTCCGAATGGTTCGAATCGTTCTCGATGACGGATTTCTCGGTTGTACCATTCCATATTATTATCATCATCGGCACTCTGCTTACTTTATTACTCGGTGCCAGTAGTATCGAAAAAAGCAACAAAATCATGATGCCGCTCTTTTTCCTGATTTTCGTTGTACTCGCAGCCCGCGTAGCTCTGCTGCCCGGTTCAGCAAGCGGGTATGAATTCATGTTTATCCCAAGATGGGAAGCATTGAAAGATCCGACTGTCTGGATCACTGCCATGGGGCAGGCGTTCTTCTCCCTGTCCGTAACCGGAAGTGGTATGATTGCGTATGGATCCTACTTAGACCGGAAAGAAGACGTCATCGCAGTATCGAGACATACCGCGATTTTCGATACGATTGCAGCTTTGGTTGCCGCGCTTGTGATCATCCCGGCATGCTTCTCTTATGATGTCAGTGTGGACGCAGGGCCGAGCCTGCTCTTTATCACATTGCCATCGATCCTGCAGGATATTCCGCTTGGACAGGTCTTTGCGATCATCCTGTATGCGGCAATGATCTTCGCCGGTGTAAGTTCCCTGCAGAACATGTTTGAAGCGGTTGCCGAATCCCTTCTGCATCGCTTCCCGAAGCTGCGCCGTACTGTTGCACTCGGCATTATCTGCGTGATCTGCCTTGGTGCCGGAATCGGTATGGAAGCCATCACCCGCTGGGGAATCTGGATGGACCTCGTCTCTATCTACATCATCCCGATCGGCGCAACACTTGGTGCAATTTCCTGGTTCTGGATTATGAAGAAAAATGATTTATTTGCAGCGATCAATGAAGGTGGCAGGAAGCCACGCGGAAAGCTGTGGTATTTCCTTGGGCGATACCTGTACGTGCCAATTTCAATTATTCTGTGCGTGATTGCACTCGCAATGAAAGTGGCGTTTTAAATGAACCGAACGGGCTGACACCTATTTGATATACACACATTGTCATCCCGCCTATCAGCTTGATGAACACTGGTCCTCTTATAGAAATTTGTGCAAGCACAATTTCTGCATGACAGCGTATTACACAGAAAACGGATGATTGCACAATGTCAACCATCCGTTTTCTGTTTTATAACAACTTATGCCATACCATTTGCAGTCTTATACTTGTAGATCATTTCTGCATGGTTCTGCTCTTCGATCTGGATATCTGCTAGCAGCTTCCGCAGTGCTGTATTCGCAAATGCAAACACATCCGTGTTATATTCACTAGACACCAGCTTCTCTGTTCCGATACAATCCGTCGCAAGAAATGCATCATGCTGCTTGTCCTCGGAATTATCCAATGTACCATACGTCACCTTTGGCTCGTAGTCTTTGCCCTGCGTGTCGTTGCAATCGCATGCCGGAACAGAACCATCTAACACCTGCTGCAACGTATCGTAATGCTTCTGCTCTTCCTTCTGAATCGTCTCAAACAGACTTTTCAGCTCTGGATCTTTCGCCTGTGCTGCGTATTTCCCATACTTTTCCACGCAGCTCTGCTCCTGTGTCTGCAAATCCTGAATCAGGGTACGTTCTTTTTCTTTTAATTCCATTGCTTTGACTCCTTTGATTTCGTCTTATTTTTATCGCAATGGTATTATTGACAGATATGTTCTGTTTTATGCTTTTCTCTACATCATACTATAAAACAAGCTGAAATCCATAACAATTTTTAGCAAATCCATAATGTTCATAAAAGCCATGTGCCTCCACACGTGGCAGCCCGGAATCCAATATCAATGCTTTACAATCTTTCTCTTTTGATTTTTCTTTTACATAATCCAACAAAAACTTTCCATACCCTTTTCCACGATCTTCTTTATTCGTGATCAGACTTGCAACATAACAGGTACATCCCATCATCCAAAATGTTTCAATATAGCTTCCATGACACAATCCATGATAATTTCCTGCGTCATCTAATGCAAAAAACACAAAACTATTTGCATCTGCAAGCACTTTCTCATAGACCTTTTTCGTTTCTTCATAGTCATATGTGTTAAATGTCCAAAGCTTCTCAAAATAATCAAATGCAATATTATAATCTTCCATTGTTGCAGCTTTTATCTGCATAAGCAATCACACTCCTCTTTTACTGATATTTTCCCTAACTTATATCATCTTCCAAGGATATGCAACAGACATTCTACAGAATCTTTCAAATAAAAATATAAAGGCACTTTCGTTTTTATATTTAATCAAAAGTGCCTTTATTCGTTCTTTTGTAATTAGAAATTGACGCCGTTCCAGCCCCAGTTTGCAACTGCCTGATACTTCACATACACATGATCCGGTGCAATTCCAAGCACATCCTCAAATATCTTGCAGATCTCGCCAGTCAGCTTGGAGAACGCGGACGGATTCTCGCTTCCATACACACTTACCTCCACCATCGCCATCGGCTGATCCTTTGATCCCCGGAAATACAGCTTATACTCTGGCTCAAAGCCAACCATAAGCCAGCTCTCTGACTTTCCCGGAATGGCTGTGATTGCCTGTCCCAGTCTTGACTTAATTTCCTGCTCCTGTGCATCCGTTAATGCTACACTAATTTTTGAATTGATAAATGGCATTTGTTTGTCCTCCTCTTATTCGTCCTCATCCGGTATACCCGTATGAAGAAATTCGTTCCACTTCTTATTGATTTCTTCCAGTTCCTTCTTCTCCATGATTCGGTTCCGATCATCCAGAATCGCCAGCATCTCATCCGCCACGTCCTCCAGTCTTGGATTCGAATACCGATACAGATATCCCATCATCCGTGTCGCCGTAAAATCCGTATTCAGATTCTTCGTCACAATGTCTGCAAATTCCTCTGGGTATCCAAGACGAAGCATGATGTTATAAAGTTGTATGCTTTGTGGAGATTTTGGTTTCATTGTGTGTTATAGTCCTTTCCGTACTTTGTCAATTAGTTTGTTGCTATATTAACTTTTCCTCCCACTCCGTTTCCTTAAAGCCAACTAACACCTTATCCTCATCCACAACCAATGGTCGTTTCACCAGCATGCCATTCGTGGCAAGGAGCCTAATCTGTTCATCCTCGCTCATCGTTGGAAGCTTGTCTTTCAACTTCATTTCCTTGTAAAGCATACCGCTCGTATTGAAAAACTTCTTAAGCGGTAATCCACTTCTCTCGTACCACGTTCTTAACTCATTCTCCGAAGGATTTGCCTCGACGATATGACGCTCAGTATATTCAATCTTATTTTCATCTAACCACTTCTTTGCCTTCTGGCAGGTGGAACATTTGGGGTAACATATAAACTCCATTGTGCATCTCCTTTTCTATGTACATACCCATAACTTCTCAGTCCCTAACATCTTTTCACACTTCATTCTATCAACTTTATACTATTTCACAAACCGCAGCTTTCCTTTACTTTCCCAGATAACCTCACTCACCTGGTATGGCGTCTCACCATCCATATGTATCCACTGCGGTGTCTCCGTCACCAGACGCATCTTCTTACACCTGTGATTCGTAATGTCCTTAAACAACAAATGTTTTTTGAAATAAACAAGCACAACTGCAAGAAGAAGCTTCAGCCTTGACATGCCTTTCACAAGGCAGACATCCAATCTTCCATCTGTCGGATCTGCGTTTGGGCAAAATGGGATTCCACCACCTTCATACATATGATTCATCCCAACGACGAAGAACAGCTCCGGAAGCTTCATCACAGGCGCATCGTCCATGTATAATTTTGCGCGTACCGTTTTCTTTGCAAATATCTGCTTAACGCCGATCATCACATACACCAATTTACCAAGATGAATCTTATTTAACACCGTTTTCAGTCGGCTCCGGCTGACCTCTTCGCAGATATTTGCATCATAGCCAACCCCAGAACTAATTAAAAATCGTTTTGCACTGCTTCCCCGATGATTCGTTGTCACTTCTCCATAATCAAGCGCAATTTCCTCCGGATTTTCAAGCAGATGCGTAATTGCACGTTCCACATTCTTTTCCAAATGCATATTTCTAGCGAAATCATTTCCGGATCCTGTCTGAATACACGATAACGTCGTATGATCAAATTCCTGAATCCCATTTAGGACTTCATTTAATGTTCCGTCGCCGCCAATCACTAAAATATTGATATCTTCCTCATTTTCCCGAACCACTTCCTTGCTTTGATCCATAACAGCCGTTTCATTTAAAGCCATGTTCCTTCCTGCTGTAAGTTTCCCTGCAACCATCGTTGCTTCTCCCGGCTTCCGCAGTACATACACCTTATACGCCACGTTTTTTCGGTCTAATATGTCTTTTATCTCCCTCCATGCATCCATTCCTTTTCCAGAAGATGAGGTCGGATTTACGATTATATGGTACATTCTTGTTATCCTTTCCACACGCCGCTATCTCTCGATAGCAGGCGTATCTTCATACAGCTGATACTGCAGCTTCGTGCGTGCTCCACGGTAGTCGTTTTGCACAACCAATGTGTAACGGGCTCCCTGGAAGGCAACATAGTTCCTGCCGTCCCTCGCAAAGAACGATACCAGCACCCGCTCCTGCCAGATCTCCTCTGGCAGTTGCTTCTGCAAAACCCGCTCCACAAAACAGATTGCAATATCCTCAAAGCTGTACTGGCGCTCCCGCTTATTCTCCACATAGTAGAGATACAGCTTCTGGACATAACACTCGGACACAGCTTCCATCTGCTTGAAGTAGCTGCCGAGCATCATATAAACTGCATAATTAAATGCATTCTGGTTATTTGTTGCCTTATCGATTGTAGTTGTTGTATTCATCATACATACCTCCTTGAATAAAAACAATAGATTTTTTGATAAAAATAGGCAGACTTGTAGAACTGTCTATCTTCGTCCACAATCTGCCTTCTTCGTTCTATTTAGTTTCATTCAAGAAAATACTCTGATTTTCCGAAGCTGTTGTTAGTATAACGCATTCCGTTTAAATATACAAGACTTATTTCACCATTACAGTTAAACTTATAGTTCAATTACCTATACCTAATAGGTTTTATTTGCGCCAACCAACGTCATGATACCATTTATTACCAACAGCACACCCGTTGCAATAAATGCCCACGCAATCGTTCCACTCTGATTGAAGAGCAGACATGCTCCGGCAACAACCATCAGTCCCGGTCTGAAATATTCCTGAAACCGCTCTCCTGCTGTCAGGTTAACCGGCATGGTCTTCTTGATCGAAGAGATCTGCAGAAGCCCCATTATAATGATTCCTGCTGCCAGAATATAGAATGCAAGACTTGCAAATACCCAGCCAAATACCAAAATACAGATTCCGGCAACTGACTTCACAATTCCATAATTTACGAGTCCTGCCACAAAATCCATAATGGCTCCAACAATTACAAATACTGCCAGAAGCGTAATGGCTGCGGTAATAATTTTTCCTTTCATAACAATCAGCAAAATTCCAAGCAATATAGATCCCAAAGCTGACGCTACGTTTCCTTTCTGGTTCATATGTTGTTCCTCCTTATCAATTATCTCCTATAATAACTCATCCAACAGCTTACTTCATATCTGCCTCAAATGCAACGGACAATTATGAATCTCTGTATGATATAAGCCATTCAGCCAGATCTTCATACCCGATTGCCCGGCTGTAATAAGCGCCCTGGAATACATCACACCCCAATGCTTTCAGCTTCTCTAACTGTTCTTTTGACTCCACCCATTCTGCAATCGTTGTAAAATGAATCGACTCCCCAAGCTTGGTGATCGAACCGATGATTTCCGCATTGGTTTCGTTTTCAAGCACATTCCGCGTCAAAGATCCATCCAGTTTCACGACTGCAAAAAAACCCGTCTGCAAGTAGAGCAGGGAGGTATGCCCCATCCCAAAATCATCAATCAAAAACCGGTGTCCGTGTGCTTTCAATTCTTCTATTTTATGTACCACATCCTCTGTCGAAGATATCGCGTCCTGCTCAGTGATTTCAAGACACAACTGGCTACAGGAAATTCCATGTGTCTTCACGCTGTTTTCCACCGCTTCCACCAATCCATCCCACTGCAGTGACGCATTGGTCAGATTGACAGAGATATCAAAGCTTTCGTCTACATAATCAGTCAGTCTGGCTCTCGCCGCTGCCGCTTCATCTAAGATTGCTGCATCAAGCGCATGCATAATTCCAAGTTCTTTTGCAAGCTGAATGATAAGTGGTGGGTAAATATTTCCAAACACGGGATGATTCCACCGAATCAAAGCCTCCGCACCAGAGCAATGCCCATTCTTGTCCACCTGTGGCTGATACATCAGAAACAGACTGTGATTTTCAATTGCCTCCTTCAATTCGCCGGCCAGCAGCCGTGCCGTATTTCCACATACATCTTCCCGTTTTGTAAATGCGAACAGAACTCCACTTTCTTCCTGCTTTTTGTATTCTTCTACCAATTGGTTCACATTCTGTATCATCTGCTGCCGGCGCTGCATTTCAAACATCCGGATAAACGGACGATATACAAACACGCCGATCACAATACATATAAGCTGAAGCACTACTCCTTTCCACGAACCAGTTGCCTGATATCCACTCAGAAGAACTGGCGTTGTCCACTCCACCGATGCTACCACATGTGGAACAATGCCAAAATACATTGCCGCATATGTAATCAGGAAATTCAGGATCGGAACTACCAAAAATGGTACAATAAAGATCGGATTCAAAATGACCGGAACTCCAAACAACGCAATCTCACTGATATTAAACAAAACTGCCGGTGCCGCCATACCCGCAACATTCCGCAGACTCTTCGTCTTCGCAAACAGCAAAACCGCGATTACAAGGCAGATCATCACGCCGGTTCCCCCCATGATTACGAACACATCCTGAAAAGACTTGCTGAATATACCAACAGATACATCTGAGAAATTCTGTTTGATCACAACATCTAATACATTGTTTCCATGCACCCCCAAAAACCAAAATACATGTGTCTCCACAATGATTAAGATTCCAGACCAGAAATTATTATCAATCGAACCAAACAGACGATTTACTCCAAGCTCAAACAATTCCTGTACTCCATTTACCCCGCTCGTCACATATAGTACCTGATGAAACAAGTTAAACACGAATAATATCCCCAAAGTACAGCCAATTCCATTGATTGCATGCATATAACCACTGTCAGTATCTATTTCCTTGTTTCTCACTGACATAAAATTTATATCCTTTAATTTGAAATACAAAAATCCTGCACCAAGGGATACAAACAGTGCAGTGAATGTATTCATATTGCTAAATGCCTTTATCGAAAAACTCCCATATTGGATTCCTGCACATCCGGCAAAACTGGCAAGCGTAACAGCCGCCAGTACAATCGCATCCCCCGTCTCCACAAATCCACTTTTCTTTCTGGATTTGATCAGCGCATAGCTGACACTCGTCGTCACTGCAAGCAAAACCGCAAAAATATCATTTACACCATGATATATAAATTGCAGCATATCCATAACATGACCTGACCAGATATGTGCAATAAAATCCTGATAGCCTGCTATCGGCAGACTCATGATCATCAATGCGCCATAGCCAACAACAAGCAGGGGAATAAGCATAATCATCCCCTGGCGGATCGCACCAAAGGCACAGCTTTTTTCTATCTTATTCGTTGCTTTTAATACTCTGTTTTCCATTTTTTTCATTCGTATATTTCCTCAATTCATAATACTCTATTATAACATGGATACAGCAAAAGTTCAACCACATCTGTACTTTCCTATTTACCAATTCTTTCACATTCACCCCAGAAGAAAATACATTTTCTGTAATTACATTTATAACAATACTATGCTATAATAAAGTTTACGACAGATGTACTTACAGACACCTTATAAAAACGAATGAAACTGATGAGCAACAGATTGCCACGGATATATATTCCACGAAGGAGAAAAATTATGAATTACGACGAATCTGTTTTTAAGGAAAAGGCGAATCGGAGAGCCAGACGGATCTGGATCATCTTCGCCGCATTGCTTTCTGCAAACTATGGTGCCGATGTGGCGAACCATCTACGTGGCACTTCTTATTATATTGTTTAAAACAGGCATGTAATACAATCACTAGCGGTATCATAGTTGTCCGTGAGCTTGCATCCGAGAATACACATGGTGCCACGATTGTTGTAGACAGCCTGAACCGGCTCAGCGACCATAACTCTGACTTGCAGAGCAGTACAACCTCGTCGAACGAAATGACGTCCGACATACACGCACAGGTCAACCATGTGGCGGAGATGATTGAGCAGATGGTCTCACTTACGAGCACTTCGGTGCAGCACGCGAAGGTAAGCTCCGAGGATCTGGCAGATCTTGTAACTACGACGAACACGATGGCTTCGCTCTCCGGGGAGATTGAGCAGACATTGCAGAATTTCAAGTCTGAATTCGCCATGGTGAAGAACGAAACCGGTGTCATTGAGAATATCACATCCCAGACGAATCTTCTTGCATTAAATGCATCGATTGAAGCTGCCCGCGTCGGCGAATCCGGAAAGGGATTTGCAGTCGTAGCCGAGCAGATCCGTACATTAAGCGAGGAAACCAAGTCCTCTTCCAATCAGATTCGGCAGGCTCTCGAGCATCTTGAAGAGACTTCTGAGCGGATGACCGCTTCGATGGAAGAAACCCTGAAGCTGATCCAGCTCACATTGACCAAGGTCACGCAGACCGGTAAGAGTATGACGGAAATCGCTTCCGATACGAATAAGATCGGTGAGAATATTCAGGTCATCGACCACGCCATGAAGGAAGTCGAGGCTTCCAACATCCATCTTGTGGACAATCTGAATCAGGTAACGGATATCGTCGGCGACATGACAACCTGCATCAGCGACTCCAATGAGATCAACAACCGCATGCTCAGCAAATACGATGAATCAGCCAACAGCATCAACTCCATTGAGACCGTCATCGAATCCCTCATGTGCGAGCTTGGAATCGGTGGTTTCATGGGAACCGAAGATGTACAGCCTGGCATGAAACTGAGTGTGGCACTGAAGGACGGAAAGAACTATTACGGCGAGGTACTGACACGTGAGAACAATACGTTATCAATCACCCTTGCAAATGCACCGAAGCTTACGGAGGTGACAGAATGTAAGCTGCAAGTAACCATCGAAGGCAAGCTGGATAACTTGAGTGCAAACGGCTTTGCGTTCCTGACACATAACAACTACTTTGCTACCCATAAGGGCGTCGACATCCGTGTGAAAATTCACAACTTTGACCTGCCTCAACATGACGTACTGGAAGGACGTGTTATCCGCTGCTCTGATAATGAGGGGCTTTACATCGTCGGCTGCCAGATGCCGGGAGATGATTTCTTTATCCGAGACTATGTGAAGGGGAAGTTGTAGAGAAGATTTGAGTTGCATCGTGAAAACGAAACCGAGATTATATCAATTTGTTATTCTCGGCTTCTTGATTGTACCTAAAAATCTTATTTCTTTTATAAAGCTACATTTTTACAATTATTATTTTTCTATTCATCAAAGTACGAATTTATATACAGTGTTGATTTTTTCAACTAAGTGTAGTAAAATAACATCCATAAAGAACCTCTGGATAAAAAATCTTAACGGAGGTACTTATTATGAAAAAGCATGGGAACTCAAAGTTATGGAAAGAAAAAATGTTTCAAATGTGGACAAAATTGGTTGTTACATATGCAGACCTAAAAAAATCACATTCTATTAAACTTCTTTTGAAAATAATTGTAATGATTTTCAAATCAATTCTTTCCATTGTTGTTCGGAAGATCTGGTTTCATTTCTTTCCTAACTTTTAACTTTGAATCGCAGCACTCCTACTCACTTTCGTGAGTAGGTACTTGTTGCACTACCCCAATATTCATAATTGCACTACCTTCACGATTTTATAAAAATAGTAGGGAGGTGGTAGTTATGAAAAAATATAACTATTTTCGTGGTTTTTTAACCAATCAATGCTATTTAGTTATATCCCAGAGGTTCTTTTATTTTATTAAATATAAGAAAGGAATTATATATGGCATCTAAACAAGAAGCACACAATTTAAATATTTACAGATTACTACGTATTGCAAGAGACAAAAAAGTAAAGGAGTTGGCAAACGATTTGCTTGTTACACCTGCGTATATTAACGCAATAGAAAAAGGAGACAGAACTCCTTCTGAGCGTTTAATTCGTGATTATGCTAGAGCTCTTGACGTTGATGTTCAAATTATTAAAACCTTTTCTAGCACATCTGTTTCCAACTCAAATTTTGAACATCTTCTACTTGTACTACTTCAAAAAATTTGTTCTTTTGATGATTCTAAAGGAAAATGAAAACCTATCTACTTCCTGCTCTCATCATCAAATTTTATTTTATCTGCAAGTACAACATATAGGATAGTGATACGTCAAGCATTTCCATGACATCCTGCGCTGTTAAAAATCGTTTGTTCTCCATAAGCAAATGCCTCCTCTCTTTCGTTTATTTATCCAGTTCATTTCTGAACGGTTTTGATGTGTTTTATATTAACAGTTCATTTTTGCACTTTCAAAACTTTTTAGCAAAAAACATTTCACTTTTGTACTGTTAATGTTATAATCTATGTATATGCATGATTTGTACCTCGTGTTTTCATGCATGCTACAACACTCATTACACTTATAAGGAGCAATTAAAATGGGCGAAAAATTCACCAGCCGGGTAGGCTTTTTGATTAGGAATTTCAGAATTGCGGCAGAAATGACGCAAAAGGAATTGGCAGATAAGTGCGGGCTAAACGAATCCACAATCCGAAATTACGAGCTCGGAAACCGATATCCGGACGAGGCAACGTTACTCAATATTGCCAACAATCTGGGTGTCAGTTTTTATGCATTATCAGATCCGGATGTTGCCAATATCTTCAGTGCTCTCCATGTGCTGTTTGATATCGAATGGGCATACGGACTACGCCCCACTATAAAAGATGGCGAAGTATGCTTTAAATTTGAAGAGAGGCTTCCAAGTGCCGGTCCCCGCCCACAGGAGGACCTTGATAACTTCAAAAAGATGGTTGAATATTGGGCGCGCCTGCGAGATAAGCTGGAGGATGGCGAAATAACCGAAACGGAATATTATCTCAAAGAGATAATATTCCCGATGAATCCGATAGAGCCAGATAAGGAATATACTGTTTCGCTAAATCTTGACGATGACGACCAGCTACTGGTTCAGAATCTGAATGAGGATGAAAAGACAGCAGAAACTGCTGAGTTGTTAAAAGACTTGTTTCCGGTTTTCTCTTATGTGAAGAGGAAACGGAAACCGAAGAAGGAGTAAAACTGTATGTCATACTTTTTAATACCGATTACAAATCTAATCATTAAACAGAATTTAGTTTTTAAAGACACGATAATTATCCCCATATATCAAACCAAGCAAGTTGAGGAATGCAAAGAAATTTATCCTGAGATATATTCCATAATAACAACTAACCAAACATTTTATAATCATTCATGTGAGTACCTGTTAAACATTGCATTTGTCAAGACAAGTATCCAACATCCATGTGATTCTGACTTTGAACTCGCAATTAATATAGTCAATCGAGCTCTTGATTACATAAGATTTAGTTTTTGTCGCTTAGACCTACGAGATACTCTACCTGGAATTCCTGGCATTGTAGATAACGCTAGATATTCTTTTTTCTATAATAGCGAAAATGATACTCTGTCAAAATTTTCCTTATCTCCTTACTTTTATTCCCTACAACCCGGCATAGGACTGGATCTTGATTACCTAATTGACTATGAAAATGAAGATATATACAAAATTTTTAACTCATCTCGCACCGACGAAGTTTATACCGAATACCGTTATATTTTATCGCGTGCATGTTTTTCCTTTCACATAACAGATCTCAACAGATGCTTCTGCTATTTATTTTCGACAGTAGAAAGAATGGGTGGGCAAAAGTATATGCGTTTTCAGGACCGCAAGAAACGTATTATTAGCTACATTTCTAATTCTCAGCACCAATATGATGTATTAAACCACCAGTTTTATTTTTATTCCAAAGAAGTTAGAACCGAAATCATACATAAAGGTAAAAATTTAATTGATATGATTCCACTTAATAAAATTAATTCTCTTCTACAAAATTTGTTACTGTTAATTCATGATTTTTGTGTAGCCGTGATTTCTTCCGGAATCACCACTATGGCAGCACTCGAAACGGCCTTAAATCAAAAAACATCTTTTTTTGAGTATAAAGTGCCAAGTGATGAAATTGAAAATGTAACAAATCCCAATTTAGGTTTCTTAGACTCCAAAAAGCATGTTTTTTTCGCTGAAATGCCTAACCTTGATATTGAATTTACTTTAAAGCAAGGAAATATTATTTATCTTCCTGTAAACTCACTTAATAACTTTTACAAGTATTATTGGAACTATGTGTATTTAGATATAATAGAGGATACTCTTCCTGCACAAGCAGAATACCCTATAATCGAATGGAATAATATAAAATTAGAATTGGATGAACAATTTGCAACATTTACCGCATACGATCTAGATATTGTATTAAATACAATAAAACTGCCAGATGTACAAGAAATAAATGCACGTTCTGCCATTGCAATAATAGTCGACGAGCCGTTTTTTAAAGATACTACATGGGATTTCAAGTCATATTCTACGTTTGCAGATATAATTTGTGACAAAATAAATCACGGACTAGATTATATTATTTTATCTACATTGGACATAAGTCAACGCAATTCTCTTCCTTCACTTGCTGGAATTAAAGATAATATACGCTTTGCATTTATGCTAGATGACACGGAAAATATAGTCCATCCCATCCCTGGGAAAGTGTTTGCTCAATATTGCAGTTCACCAAATTCTTTTACTATCAAAAAGGATTTTTGTATAGATGATGTACTGTTATTTAACGCAATATTTAATACACGAAATGATGAGATTGCTATGCTATGCAAAAACGCACTTAAACGAGTAGTAGACTGTTACTACATAAGTGATTATACAATCCAAATAACATACATGTTTGACATTCTTGATATGCTAGATCCAAATGATACCGAAGGAAAATATTTAAAATCACATGTTTTACCTTTTATCGCTATCGACAAGACTGATTATCATCAAAAATGCAAAACATTCAAAATGCTAAGGGACAAATACAGAAATCCTCTAATTCATTACGGAAAAAGCATATACGACCTAACCACTAACCAAGCAGAGATATATGATATCTTTTACCAACTTGAACTGATTATAATTTCCTATTGCAAAACAGTTATTAATTTAAACGCTTCTTCTTTTACTTTACTAAACATCGAACTTGAAAAAATCAAACTGATTTTAGGAATAAACTAGAATTTCTTATAACTTTCTAAAAATTATTGTCATTTGATTGTCACCGGGCAAAAAACGAGCCAAGAAACGCCGTAAATTCGGCATTTCTTGGCTCAGGTACACTACTCAAACTCATTATGTCCCCGACCAATCTTAACTTATTCCAGTTAAGTTTCAGTTGGATATGGGGCATATTTATATATCAATTACACTATTTATTCTGACCTACTGAATGGCTGTTGCCAAACTGTTGCCACGAGATTATTATAGTTTGGATTAGGATGAAATGCAACAGATTCTTTAAAATTAGCACTGTTCCATATATTCTCTCAAATACTTAAACGGAAATGGAAGAACCGTATATTGACTATTACGCACAAATTCTACTGCCATCAACGGAAGAACCTCCTCATATTCAAGTTCTTCTCCCAAAGAAATCACCTTACGCATACAACAAGCATTTGGATATGCTAATCTCTTACTCTTAGCCCCCACATAATATACAAATGTACGTCCATCTAAGTAATCTTTCTCATTGTATTCGTACTTGATGTTTAAGAGATTTCCAATTTGGTAAGTCGCTTCAAATTCCCCTTTTCTCAGCTCGCCATCAATCCAGACTCCATACTTTTCATGTAAAAACCTATTGAATTTTGATGCAATCCCTGTGCGCATATTTAAAATCTTTTTCATTGCTTTCTTGGTAATCATTTCTGTTTCTGCAGCCACCTTATTTTTCCATTCAGAAATGCATTCCCTTGAATCAATATTATCTTTTTCAAAATCATCTATTGCTTCCAATAATAATTTTTTTGAAACTCTTTCTTTTGCATCCGTTTCCATAAGTGTATTCATTAATGCTGATATATTAGGCAATGTCTTTTCACGTGTTAACAATATGGCATGAATATTATCAATATCCGAATACATTAATCCTTCTACCTGATTCCGTGCACCACGATGTTTGTCTTCTACAAAATCATATGCATAACAAATCTTGTTCCACTCTTCTGCTTCATCTTGATTACTATCACAAAGTGTATCAAATTCCATTTCACCATTGCAATCAATTTTCAAACGATAATATTGGAAATAATTGAACGCCTTTTTATTAACATGATTTATATGCGTTGCATTTTCACCGTATTTTGTTTTTATCTTCTTTCTAAGAACAAAGGTCCAATCTTTTCCAGAATCAAGTCTTTCCCAATCAAAAATTGAAATCATGCGTTCTCTTACATCACCTTTTATTATAAGTTCCTGAACAATCTTCTTTATATCTGGAGAACTTCCCTTTGTATTTGTAAAATGCTCAGCCTCTTCTGTTATATGCTGTACAATATATCCTTTTAAGTTATCACTGTGTGGATCATGCATCTCATTTTCAGCATAATATTCACCATAATGAATGATTCTGATATTATATGCTTCTTCTGAAAGATTTCCTACCGCTGCCTTTACATGATAATACTTCTCCAACTCCTCTTGGAGCTTTGCTACAATATCCTTTGATACTTCAGAGTTATTTTCATCTACAATTACAATACCCTTTTTCTGTAACATTTCACCATATTTAAACTCTGATATTCCCTTCTTTTCCAGATTGGAGATATCAAATTCTTGTGCATCTTTCCTCTCCACAACGTATATGGACATATATTTAGAAAGATTATCATTCACATCTCTTAAAAACTGCTCCATTACGCCCATCTTACTTTTCCTAAAATGCGCAATATCAGATATATCAAAATTATCTACTCTAAAGTGATTATGCGGCAAGGAACCTTCCTTGTATGTAATGACATTGGTATCTGTCTTTAATTTTTTTCTAAACTCACCAGTCTTTGAATCTATTACATACAATCCGTTGCTTTCTCGATCATATCTCTTGAAAGTTTTATGTTCCAAATTGAGATACATCCCTGGATCAATAACAATCTCCAAGAATCTGACAAAATTCACCTTACCTGTTAATTTATCTTTATGTCTCCATGATGGGTCATGATAGAAAAGCTTACCTGTGAGATTATTATACATAAAAGCCTCATGCTTAGGCGTTCTCATTGAATTTATCAGGAGTTGTGCAAGTAATCTGTTTTCAAAATAAAAACATTTATTGCACTGCTCGCTATCAAACAAATCAATCTTTTGGATTTTTACATCCTCATACTCTTTCATAATACTTTCTTTAAATTGCTTTTCTGTCACCTCACCCTTACGGAACAGCACCAATGCAGTTGCACCAAAGGTCCACTGAACTGCTGCCGCTTTAAATTCATATACTGCCGAATCTAAGATATTGTATTTGTAATAATCCTTATTAGCCTTCTCGACCCTAAAAATATCAAAGTCAGCATCAATATTTTCTATATTGTAGGTAACATTAATTCTGTTAGTTAACATTTTCGAAATCCTCCTTACGAATCATATGTAAATTTTCATAACAAACTGTACCATCTTCTCTTATAAGCATCGGAATCTCCACCAAGCACTGATCCACTATGGCACTCGGCTTGTAATTTTTATCTGATACAACATTTATGATATAAACCCGTTTAGCCCCTATAGCCTCCAGCTTTCTCAATATATCTTTTCTAATTTCGTCTCTATCCTGCACATATGTAAACTTCCAATTCTTAAAATCAACATACACATCATCAGATAGCTTATAATCGAAGAATTCAAAATATTCCGGCACTGTTATTGGTGATAATTCAATTCCCAATTCTCTTTTCAATATAAACTTACCAGCCACTTCGCCCAATGCACCTTTATAAATATTATGAAACAACACTGGACTAAGAAGATATTCATTCATTTCAAATTTCAATGCATATCCCATTTCTTCAAAATGAGCTTTCATTCCGGGATATCTAAGTATCGCCTGCAAACTGGATTCCTTTTCACTCATTTCATAAATAGCAACTTCATCAGAATTCCCCTTTATTTTAGCTCTTTTACTGTTTTTAAATGCCACCTTGTCGTTTCCAAAATCTATAGTAACATCATTGAAATCTGAATACTGTGAGTAAATATACTGGTTCCGCTTTTCTCCACTTGTAATGTAAAGTTTTTGAAGATATTCATTATTCTGCCAGTCATATGTACTTGCCGTCGGATACTGTAATACCAACGCCCTTAACCGTTCCCACAACTGCATACTTTCAACAGTCCAATCCTTTGCCAACATTCTTCGAATCGTCCAAAGACCAACCGAGGATATCTTTTCCGCCTTATTAAGCATAAGGTTTTCTTCCGGAAGATAATCCTTTCCAATTGTCTCTCGCATAGATACAATTGCTTTCATTTCAGGTGATAATATACGTTTATTTATTTCACCAACATACAATTTCTCTAACAGTTCCGACTCAACAAACAAGTATATATTAGGACTCTTTACAAATGTTCTACACATACGACCCACTGCTTGTAAAACCATTCGGCTAGCTTGCACAACTACACTCTTTAACTTATACAACTTGTTTAAAGTGAATTGGTCACTTCCTGTATAAGAACGAAACGCAAGCTTTAACATTTGGTCCTTTTCAGAATAATTCATTTCACCGTTCTCGTATAATTCCTCAATTTGAAACAACATCTGCAACAAATCATGAGATGTTATTGTCTCATCCTGATATGTATTTACTGTCATATTAGTTATATTTCCCAAATACAATGCATCGAAATCCTTATATAAGAATCTCTTGTCACCTTCGGTAAACTCTCCCAGTTGAACAACTTTTTTACCTTTCGGAATCCTATATTGTAAATTCTGTCCAGCACCTATAGTCTGATAAGATGACATAACAAATATCTTTTCTCCACATGACAATCGCTGCTGCAATTCTTCCTTATCCTGTTCAAAATTGTCGCTTTTCAAGAAACAAACACTACTATTACTCTGCTGAGTCTCCATCTGAGCGTATTCAAACAACTGCTGCAGAACGCCTTCATCCATGCCGGGATTGTTCTTTTTCGGCAATGCCATTCCCAAGTACAACATTGATTGAATATCTTCATTTCTATTAAAAATACACATTGATTGAAGTACATTGCAGTATCTTATTATCTGATATTCGTTATCTGTTATATTGGTGATAATGTTTGAAGCATAACGTGCAAATTCTGCATCCATAAATGTTTTGCAATAATCTTCTGCATTGAATCCTTGTATATTACTGCTGATTACTTCCCTATGTACATTTATCTCGCCATCTGCATAAGCGCTCCATCTTTTTTCTAATGCAGTTCTTGTTTTGTCCTTTAAATAACCCGGCGTCTTATGAAACCTTTCTTTTAACTGTTCCTTCAAATATCTCAAATCATAATTTCCAACAACTGTATCAACTTCAGCAGTTGCCGATATCCCAAACACAGTTGCTTTTCCTGCAAGGTATAACATGATTTTTTCAGGAGTATCATATACCTTAACAAATTTAAGATTTGTATTGTCATGATGAGAATCATTATCCTCAAATTCATAATACTCCATGCCAACTTGATAGAAGCTTCTATCCTCCAATATCAGTTCACGATTATTTCTAATCATTTGGCAAGTTTCACCCATCAACAAATCTCTTTGCTTATTAGTTAATTCTAATCTTTTTAGGATTGTACTAATAGCATTCTCCAAATTCATCGCATCCATGATACCGCTTCTGGAGCTATTTATAATTTCCATGTAATTTCTTGCCCATTCTATAGAAAATAACCTAAAATGCAAAAGAAATACATTAATCTCACGCAATAAGCTATATAACACAATATCCTTCTCTTTGTTTCTGTTCTTGAAAAAATCATCTTTCCCCTCAAAGAAAACATCAATACGATTGTCTTCTTTATTTAAGGATGAGCGGATATACTGTGCCCCTTCTTTTAAAACCGTATGGAATGAACCATCATTAAACAAGAAAATCTGTCTCTGATCCACTAAATCTTCTTTGGTTTTTATACTTAACCTTACATGATAATTCTCTGCAATTTTTCTTGCTTTATCCATTAGTGTTGTAAATGTATTTCTATTCCCTGATTTTTCAACCTCATCCATAGCTTGTCTCATACTGGAAGAAAAATCGTTTGGATTCAAAGTACGATATATCTGACGAAACAACTGTATATAGTCTTCCTGCATTGCCAATGACTTATCAATCAGCTCACTTTGTATAGTATCCTTCGTTGCATCAAATTCATCAATAACAATTACTGCGTTTTCTATTAAATCTGAATTCAAAAACTCATAACTGGAATCAATAAGAATAGAATTTCTCTTCATAAACTTACTGACACTCATTAATATTATTTTGTAATCGTCTGTGAATACTGCAGGATATAATTTCCCAATCCATTTATATTTAGCATAAGTTCTAATAGCATTTTTTCGCTGTGTCTTTGTTTGAAATCTATTCTTTAAACGTTTAGTAATTTCATATCGAAGCTGCCTGTCCCCTTCTGTTATTCTGTCAGCCAATTCTTTTATATATTCCTTATCGGCATATCTTTTTTCCACAGCATTACGATAAAGGGAAACATCCTTGCATAATTTAAGATACGCATCCGTTTTCATTTCCTCCGGCACTTCAATCTCAAGAATTTTTTCTACAACCTCATCAAAATTAGAGCGTAATCTCAACACATTACGCTTATAAAGCTCCTCACTCCCATATGCCGCCCTCAATGCATCTTCTGGTAAATTCTTATTTAAAGTTGTCAGGTAAATGATTTTGGTATCATCACCAATTAAATCCGCATATTCTTTCATTGCCCGTGCCGAATCATAAGTTTTTCCATTGCCCGTTGGTAATTCGCACATATACAAACTATGTTCATGTTGTTGCATAACATCTAATAAGTAATCTTTCAACACCAAACCTCCTTGTGGTTGCTTATTTCTTGCATGATTGGTAACAGTAAAATTATATATAATTTTATCATAGAACAGAAAAAGAATTGCCGCATATTTGCGTCAATTCTTTTTAGAATATATTTCCATATTTTGTTTTATCAAATCAGTCATAGCATTCCTAACACTCTGTGGTTCTAATACCTCTACATATTGTAATCCTAATAACCATCCAAGCAAGATAACAGACGCAACTGCATTAAAAGTAACTAATAACATACCCTCTGTGTATTCCGAAATTGTAATCCTCTTACCAAATTGATCTATAAAAGGGCCAACTAACGTATCCGGAATTCTCACAGTTATTACCTGTTCTTTTCCTGAAAACATACCCATCCGTCTTGAAACATATGTATTAGCATTAAAAATACGGAACTGACTTTTACCAGCTCTTGGTATATTGGACAACTTGATATTATCAAGTTTATCCACTCTATAATTTCTTTCACTTAATACACCATCTTTTTCTTTTACATCATAGCCATACAAATAATACCTATCATTTGCCCATATTAAAGCCCAGGGGTTCATGTTATATCGTCTATCCGACTTTTTTACCAACTTCTTATTTCTATCCCACACCATATAAGCAAAACTTATCTGAACCCCCTTAGATAGAGCTTCCTGAATCAAATTTACATTATAGAGAATTTTCTTATTCTCTGCTTTTGCAATATTAATCCCTAACACGCTTCTATCCAGTTCTTCCGCATCATACAGACTCATAGTAGATTTCAATTTATCAATCATTTTGGTGGCAATACTTTTCTCAATGAAATTAGACGCATTAACGGAATCAATAATAAGTTTCATCTCTTCCTTTTCCAAAAGTCTGTTTCCAATGAAATAACGAGCATTCCTTCCACGACCGGAAATTACATCTACCCCTAATTCATTTCTTAATTGTTTTATATATCGCAGAATACTGTCTTCACTACAGTAATAACCTTCTGCATCCATGTGAACCAGAATATCCTGCATAGAAATCTGATGTTGTTCGTCTGTATATGCTGTCAGAATCTTATATAATGCCAGTACTCTGTTTTTTTCGAAATCACTCACAATTTACCTCTTTCTTTTATTCAACAAGATCAATCTTATGTCTTTCACACCATTGTCTTGCTATTTTTTCATAAGCTTCATCACGATATTGGTACCACTGTTTCTCCAGATTCAAGTCATACAATATATCCTTAAATCTTCTAAAAGCGCCTCTTCCCTGGATTGCCCCTGCCAATACATTCTGATTCTTTCCCTCCGGAAGCTCGTATATAAACTCTTCCATTATTCGATACTCGTTGATATCGTATTGTCCCGGTAACGGTATATAATCCTCAACAAATCCCTCTTTGATATCTTCAAAAAGTTCCGGATTGTCCTCACCATCCACCATTCCATCAAACAACATCAGAACTTTTTCGTTTTGGGTATCATAATAATATTCTGTTTCCATACCGGCAAATTCCATTGCCTCGATTATGTCTTCTAATTTTACTTTCATCTTTTATCCTTATTTCATGTTCTTTTTTAATTTGTTCCCTAGCCCGAGAAACATTTTTAGCATCCATTTGCATTATTCTCTAAAATATACTTTATTCTTTGTTTTTCCGTAACTTTTAAGAATATCCAATTTTGCTGCCTTCAATAACAGTCGACTTGCCGTCTTTATTTCCACTTTCAATAATTTTGCTGCAATAGAGCTATTTATTTCTTTATTTGTATCGAGATAGTGCAAAATTATCTGCATTCTTGTCCTTTCCAATTCGGACATTGATTCGGACATTGATTCAGACATTGTCTCATTTCCTTCAAAATCTTGAGGGACATCATAGTTCAGATTCGGCATCACTACAGTAAACTCATATCTGTCTGAGCGGAATGATGGTCTTTTACTCTCATTATAATTAATTTGAAATTCATATCCACTGATAATCTTTCCAAATCCACTGCCTTTACGCTCCATATATCCAAGCCGGTTGAATACATCGGCAAGAACCGGATTTCTTCTGGTAGAAGCTACTGTAAATGGATTTCTGTCTTGAATCATGGAACCATCCGGCATTCCTCCCGGGGAATAAATTTCCATTCTGTCATCATATATGTCAATATGCACTTCACTTCCATCCACCAGATAGTCACGGTGAGCCAAAGCATTAACAAGTGCTTCGTGATAACTTCGCTCTACATACTCCGGCATTTCTTCTCTTGAATTTGCAATCTTACGCCACTTCATTTTACAATTACGCTTGATGAATGCCTCTCCATTTTCAATCAGTGAAATAACACTACCTGAATACTCCACATCATCTAACGCATCAACTGCGCCACCACTTTTATTTAATCCATTCCACCTTGTACAAAATAATCTTGAACAACGAATCGGACTTTCATCCGCAAGTAATGCCCCTGCATTTGTTAATTCGCACCGCTCATTTACCAATCCAAATGAAATCTTTACCATCAAAGCTATTCCCTATCCACCTAAATTACTTATAATACCTTCTCTCCTTCACATTCAAAGGTATCCTTCAAAAAAATCCTGTATTCTCTTCTTTGTGTATTTATTCTCCACTTCTTTTAATATGTACATCGACAATTCATTTAGCGAACGAGTAAGTGCTACATAAAGCTTATTCTTGGTCTTATTCATCTCGGTATTATCGTCAAATAAATATGCCGCCAAATCGTTAGTAAGAATAAACAAACACTTCTCACCCTCCATTCCCTTTATGTAGTCTATTGATTTTACAAAAATCTTATCTTCCTGTTTTATTGGGCTTTCGTCTTCAAAAATATTTATGATAATGCCATATCTTCTTGAATCTATTTTTTCACACTTGCTCAGTAATGCCATTGCATCTTTTTTCTTTCCCGTATTCCTGTACTTTTCAATCATCTTCCCAGCATAATAATACGCTACTTTTTTTACTGTCAGAGTATCTTTGGTTGGATGATTCTCAGACAACAATGGTTCAAGCTCTTCCGCTAAATTCTCTCTCATATTATTTTTCTTGTAGTCATGCGTTTCATATACCCCTTGCTTCTGGGATATATACATCAAATCATATTTTTGACTTTCAATTAACGTGCGACAATCAATTTCACTTTCATAATATATTGACAATTGTCCGGAATCTTTTTCAGATTTCTGTTTTTCATTTTCATCTACTAAACGATTTGACAGTTCTAAATGTAATTGCGGACATCTATGGCATTCCGATATATATCTAACATTTTGCTTGTATATAGACATAAGATTCCTTAAGCATTTAAAACCTTTTAAATCCTGTTTTGGATCTCCCATCAGCAACATGGGGATTCCCATTCTACTTAATTCTTCTATAATTTCTTGCATATGCTTATCTATATCCTGTACTTCATCTATACAGATTGCGCCGCAATATTTTGCAATTGCATTTTTAATGATTACTCTGCCATTCTTTATACTTTTTGTGTCCTTTGATTTTTTACATAACACCCATTTAGCATGTTCAGGAATTACTGTTTGGTGAAGTACATTCAACTCATCAAGTCTTTTAATCTTTGCATTTTTATACTTTGCATCTTGGGGTAAATCCGAAATAGAAATTTTTTCATATTTCTTTCCATAAAGTAAATGATAATACGGTTTTATTATTTCTCTATACAGAAATGAATGAATCGTACTCACTATTATATTTTCCGGGATTTGTACATAATGTTCACATAATTTTCTACGAATGCAATCTACGGCACTATTAGTAAACGCAACGCAAAATATTTTCTTATTCTCATCTATTTGATTACGAAGAAGTATTATTTTATCTGACATCTTTGTAGTCTTTCCTGCTCCTGCCCCCGCTATATTTATTTCCACTTTATAACACCTCTTCCTGCTCTTGAGAAAGAAAATCTAATACATCTTGAATATGTTTGGGCATTTGAAATCCTTCTAATCCACCTCTAGCTAAATCCTTACAAATAGTAAACATATCTGATGCTTTTGCATTTTTCCATGCTTCTGTAAGCTGCCCAGCTGTCATATTACTCCAACCGAAAACTTCTCCATATTTTTCCTTCAAAATATTAAAGTTGTCACCAGTATTTACAATTTCCGGTTCTAAGGTATAATACTCTGTTGTCCTAACACATATTTCTTTATCATCATTATACTTATCATGTCGTTTCTTTGCATCAGGTTGGTCATCATAATCTCGTATAATGCCCAATTTGTTACCTGAACCTTCATTGATTTTTTTCCAAATATTCATTATTTTCTCAAATCCCTTATGGAATGATAGCAATTCAATCTCACTCAAAGATACTTGCGAGTCAATATAAGAGCGAATTAGTAATTCTTCTGATATTCCCTCAAACAAAACACATTTCTTAGAGAAAAAAAGCTTAAAAAGATCCAAATTAGGATTCTTTGCTAAATATGCTATATCTTCATCTTCTAATTCGTCAACAAACGAAAATGCTTTTCCCTTATGTAAAACCACCACATTTTTCAAATTCATTTTATTAATAAATTCAGTACTATGCGTGGAGTAGAATAACTGAACAGTTTTATTCTTATCTGTAAATGCTTTTAGAAAACTGACCATCAATCTAGTATTGTTAATGCATAAATGAGCTTCTGGTTCTTCAATCGTCAAAACATTCAGAGCAGTATCCGAATTTTTACCAATCAACGAATTAATCAGAACAAACAACAATACTAAGTTACGATGTCCCAACCCTTGCATTGACAGTTCTTCTTCTGAATACCCTAATCTTACACTGTTTAAAATAGATTGCATTGGTGGCATATTAGGAAGAATATTAATATGTGAAAAAAACTTCTTTGCCTCTTTTAGCTCCGATGTATCTTGCCAGTTTATTATGTCATTGATATCACTAATTTTTTTTAAAGACTCAAAGAAATGGCTATATTCTTTTTCTATTTTTAATTTATCCTGATCTGAAAGTCCATCTTTCAATAAATCAACCAAAAATTTTGAACCTAATTGATTTTTAGTTCTTGAAAAATCGTCTCTTTCTGCCTCAAGAGCCTCATATTTGAACTGCTTTAATGTGTCATATGATATATTACTGCCATCAGAAACCTTTACTGAGTAATTATAATATTCTACTGGTAAGAGATTCATTTTAACCTCATTCAAATTCGCATCATTGATTTCATTCTCAGATACAATTTCCTTTACCATTCTGAATATATCTTCACAACTCTTAGGTGCAAACTCATATTTTATACCATATTGAATTTTCCCATCTCTAATTTCATATGACAAATCCTTGACATAATACTCCTCCGCACCACTTGCCTGAATATTAACTTCAACACTTACTATTGGCAATAATTCTACAAATTGCTCAATAGTAATCTCGTCATTCTTAATTTTATTCTGGTTTTCAATAATTTTATTATAATAACACTTTTTAGTTTCATTATTTATATCAGACCATGATAATTTCTTACTGATATGTGTATTATCATCGGTTAAAAAAGGAAGCGTAATTGCTTTTAAGAAATTACTCTTACCACTATTGTTTTCTCCTATAATTGCAACTGTTTCTGCTAAGCCTATGTCTATATTCCTTAAATTCCTATAATTGCATACTTTTACATGTGTAATCTTCAAATCTTCACTTCCTTTTCACAATACAGCTATCAATTGTTAAGTAGATATATTTTTAAATAATGCCTTCTCCAATCACTCTTTGTACTTCCTCCGACTTTATCAACATCCTCATCTTCTCACTACCATCATCAATCTCAGGCTTTCCACACCTAAGACTATCCGTATGTTCAGATACACAACAATCCTTATACCAGCATTCACCCATAAGCTGCCCCTTAACAGACCACTTCTCGTTTTGTGTAAATTCACCCACCAATGATTTCATCACACGCTCTGTAGAGTATCTCTTAAAACCTGCCAAGTACTGTAATGCCTTCTCATCATCAATCTTTGACAAGTTGATTCTATGATTCTCAATTGCTGATAAAACCTCTTCACGAATTTTGATTTTATCTGTCTTTCCGGTACCTGTCCATGCCACCAGCTTATCAAAAGCAAGAATCAGGTATTCAAAACAAATCATATCCAGAATGATAATCTTCCCTTCTGCCTTATCTTCTATTGATTTCAACATACGATACTTATTACGAATATCCTGATTATCAACCACACAATCAAACGCAATATAATACTTATCGTCCTCTTTAATGTCTATCTCTGCCAATGCATCCAATAAGCCCTGATTGCTTTCTTTACTTTCGACCACAAGTGCATCATCAAAGAAAAGCTGATTGACTAACTTCCAGAAGTGGAGTCCAGCACCAGTGTCTTCTGTCCATAAATATTTCATATCACAACTCCTCTTCCAGTGTTATCCTATTATTGCCAAACTTCAGCACCTTAAAACTCTTATCTGAAACATTGAGGCCATCACAATTTCGTAGGAAAAGCATATATTGATTCGACGGCTCAAAATTAATAAAACGTCTGATCTCATCATTAATCAAATTATCTGCATTATCGACTACAATAAAACTATCTCTGCACTGTTCAATCGATTCTGAGAAATTATCTGATTTGTAGTTAAACAACTTTATAGCTTTGTATTCATTAGTTAATCGTAGATCTTCTAACATTTCATAAAGCACTGTTTTTCCAGTACCACTATCTCCACCAACAAGAGTAATCCTGTCATCAAATTCTAAATCGTATGAAAATGGATCTGCTTTAAATGTAATATTCTTATAAATCATCTGCTTCTCTCCTTTCATACTCCTTACTCCACCAGGCATTATAACCTCTCCCTCCGGTCACTATATCAGAATCATTGAATCTCATTTGCACATCATCCGGGATATCAAAAAGCGTTGGTCTGGACATGTAAATTTTTATATTATCCATAGAAAAAATGATTCTAAGTACATTCGGACCACATTCTTCTACATTTACTACCTTATCAGGATGCTTTACGATATTAAGTAATGTCTTGCAGCCAGATGACAAATTACGGATTGTACCTAAACCATATTTTGTTTCAATGTGCTTGTCTGGTGTCAGCTTTGCCTCATCTACTTTCTGAATGAGATTTATTTCATATTGGGACATTTCTTCATTACTTGTATTCAAATTGAAATACAAATCGTTTTGAAGTATCCAGTCGTTGGAATCTTTTTTTTCTGTATATATATATATCATTCGGTGTCACTCCTTCTCTCAATCATAATCAGGAACAAATGTTGCCATTTCTTCATAATATCCAGCAATACAATTTAAGTTATCACCTATCTTTTTGAATACCTCCACAAACATTTCCAAATCTACAACCTCATTTCCATAATTCTCAATATAAAAATGATATTCGTCATCTGTATTAAACGGATACCGTGAAAAATCCATATTTTTCATCTTTGCATTAGCATTATGATCTTTATCGATTTTATCATATAATTCTGAAATATAATCGTCCAGTTCTTTGGTCATTTCCTTAAATTGTTTTCGTTGTTCTTTATCGGTTTCAAAACCTATCATACGTTTCTTTACTGTGTTCCATATCTGCCTGATATCGTGACCTCCACAAAATGACTCTTTCATGTTCAGCAACATATTCAAAGACCAGTTTATAGATTTTAGATACAACTCTATTGCATGGTTTGCCGAAAACAGCATTGGGAAAACTACAATATCCGCCTTTTTATCTCCATTATCCTGCAAACAATCTTGTGCAAGCATTATCGCTGCCTTCATGTATCCATCAGCAATAATCATCATATCATGAATGGGTTGATGCTGTCTGGTTCTCCAATTCATATATGCTGTTTTGTCTATATCTACATTATACGAAAAAATCTTTTCCATTCATTCACCTACTTTTCAAAGCTATATATTTAAATTTCTGAAATACCTAAAATCTATAAAATATCAACCAAATACCTTCCACCAATTAATGAAAATAACACTTTTGATGGAAATAATCTTTCACCCATACTGGAAACCCCAGCAACAGTCATAGTCCAATCACTGTACTCATTCGGCAATCCATAACATATCGGCTTATCATTTTCAGAGATTGTTACTAATGGGGTCCTATTCTGTGAAAATCCAACTGAAAGAACATAAAACTCATTCTGTCCACTATGTAATGGCAACATAGGTTGCTTGTTAATATCCTTATAAACCTTTGCACCTCTTTGATTATAAAAATAATCTTTGCCCTCTTCTACTATAGGATCAATCGGTAATTTGTTCCTCATTATTTTATAACGTTCGTTCAAGCTCTCGCAGACAAAAGCATTATAATATTCTGGTTGCATTTCTATCTTACTATTACGAATCTCATCTGCATCTGAAAAATGATTCACAAATTGAAGAAGTGCTACAAAAGCCACCAAATCATCCGAATAAATTCCAGAAAAAGATTTGTACCAATAGTCATTATTCTCACAAATTACCCGATATAATTTTTTATACAAATCAAGCTGTCTTTGATTCAATGCAAACCAACCAGAATCCAAAAGAGTCTTCTTAATTTCCCCTTCTTTATAAGTCTTTGTAATGCTGTATCTAATGCAACATTTAACTCAGGAGCAGGTGTATTGATAATTGTTGACCATCTGGCTTCGGGAGGCAAATTGTATGTGCCGTCTGCAAATGTAGCATCATCAAAAAATGCTGCTCTAATATTTTCATCTTCTGGATCTGGTCCCTGTTCTTTAAGTGTCTGCTTTAATTTTTCGACTCCATCTTCATACTTTTCTCCAATAAATCTAAGAAACACAAGAGTCAACATCATATCTCTTTTTTCAAAAAAAAATCCCGAATTACGCGCCACACATAAGTAATCTCTGCAGTTAAATAAGATACTATCTACAATGTTTTTTCTTCGCCATGTAACTTTTCCTCTCTTCTTTCGTAGCAATCATATACTTACGATACGTTTATCCTATTTTTCACGATGTTTTTATCTTTTTTATTATATCATCGAATTTGATATATTCCAAAACAAATTTAAGCATTTCAGCCTGATATAGCAACAAATATCATCAGTCCTGAGAGCAGCCATAACCCTCATCTTACCTGCCGCGCTACCGCTTGTTACGCCCTCAGCTCGATTCCGCTTCGCTCCATCTCGCTGTATGTTGTCGCCAAATACATAAATTCAAATACAGCATTCGGCCTATCAGCCGAATGTCTCTATACAACAAAAGAGAGGATACTCACATGCAAGCATATGTATCCTCTCTTTGTTGTATGACATCTGCTTCGCAGATGCTGTATTTGATTTTATGTGCTTGGCTCGTTATCACTCAAACTCTACAAAGACTAACGCTTTTTGTTTAGGAATTATTCTCTGTAATGTTTCTCGTTCTTTTGATTATTTGATATATCCATATTATCCTGCCTATACGAGCTAATGTTATCATTTTGTTATCGGCATTGATAACACCTACTCGATAACTGTGGATAATAACTATATGTAGCATGTCAAATTATAAGCTATTTTGCTTAGAGATTCAACACAAAACTGAAATTTTACTTTTCCTTATATTCATCTGGTATTGCTATTTGAAATGTTTCACACAACAGCATCACATCATGCACATCATTTTTATCGTGTTCATATCCCAAATGAAGCATTACCTGACTCAATGGTTCAATACAAGAAACAGTTATATCTCCAACTTTTCCAATACCGGAAAAAGTTTTTGATGGAAATATATCTCCCTCATAAACAATTCCGTCATCTGTAAATTCAAAACAATGTAAATCAATGATTCTTTGTTTATCATCTTTCCAGACAGTATGACCATCCGTTGTATAATCAGTATTTACTTCCTCAAATCCATGCTGCTTAATCACATAAATATAATCATGATAATGTTTCAGTTCAACAAACAAATCAATATCATTGTGTATTCTTGATTCTCTTTTAAGAAGTGCATCAACACCCCATCCGCCATCTAAATATACTTTAATTTCGTTTTGCAAAGCATATTTTATAATTTCACATGCATCTTCTGTACGTACCATAATCTATCCTCCAAATTCAAATCTTTGTATGCTTTCCAACTCACTAAAAGCCTGAAATTTGTCAGTCTTTCATCCTTTTTGTTATCAATCACCAATTAGCTGTAATCCATTAGGATTTAGCTGATATATTTTATCGCACACCTCTTCAATATACTTTCTATCGTGAGAAATGCTAATGACAGCCCCCGGAAATTCTCGGAGCATTTTTCTTATTACCGGACCGGACAATGGTGAAAAATTTCTTGTCGGTTCATCCAGAATAAGAACATTTGCACCACTTAAGCTCATCCTCAAGAGAAGCACTTTCGCCTTTTGTCCGCCTGATAACTCCCGAATCGGATGCTCCATTTCATCTGGTGTGTATTTAAGTGAACCAAGGTATGTTCTAATTCTTGTACGCTCTTCTTTATCTCCTGTTTTATCAAGGTAATCAACCGGTGTAACATCCAAATCCAGCAGGTCTTCATAAGTTTGAGGCATATATTCTGCTTTAATGTCATTCCGATTTAGGAGTTCTTCCGCTATCTTTTTTAGAAGAGTCGTTTTTCCTGCCCCGTTGGCTCCTATCATACAGATTTTTTCTGAACCTTTTATTTTTAAATGAATTCCTTCTGCTAAAATTCTTTTGCCATCCGGAGTCACAAGCTTTGAAAGTTCATATTCTATGACCGTTTTTCCTGCGGGAATGTGTGAGTTTTCATCCCCTAATTTGACAAAGATTGCTTCTTCCTGTTCCGGCATCTGAGTCATATTTTCATCTTCTTTTTCAAATCTTCGTTCCATTGCCTTAACCGTATGCATTTTGTCCTTTAAGTTTTTGGCAACAGACGGTGCTTGTCTGGTACAACTTCTTAATGCACCTTGTACACTCTGCATAACTCTTTGATATTTTTCATCGCGAATCTTTTTCTCCCTACGGTCACTCAGTGCCCGCTGTTTTTGGATTTCAAATTTATGAAGCCGTTCTTCCACATAGCGTCTATAGGGAAGCTTTGCCACGGTATATCTCGCCTTTGTTTTTCGTATAATCTGCTCGATATGTATCACCATGTTGGCAGTACGCTCTATCAGCGTTTCATCGTGTGAAATAAAAAGCACAATGTGCTTCCAGTCATTTATGATTTTTTCCAGTAATGTAAGCGTCGCAATGTCGATGTCATTGGAAGGTTCGTCCAACAACAGCACAGAAACATCGCGAATGAAAAGCCTCATAAGTTGTGTCTTGACTTTTTCGCCTCCTGAAAGACTACCCATTGTCTGGTTACTGTAGAAAAAATCATTTTTCATTCCAAATTTTCCCGCAATAACAGACAATTCTTTAGGCGTTTTCTCCCAGAATATTTCCTCTTCAGAAAAATATTCGTATATTGTTTTTTCCTTATCTTCATCGAGCATCTCCTGCGGAAGATAACCAAGACGTTCGTGTCCCATTATCCTTTCCCCATCTGCTTCTATATAGTTTTCTACAAGCGACGGATTGTATATCCACTTCATTAATGTCGATTTCCCATTTCCCTCTTCTCCAATAATAACTGCCTTATCTCCATCATTTAGCACAAGGTTGAAATCATTAAGAATTATTCTCAGGTCTTTTTTATGTGTTAAATTTAATTTTTTTATCTGCAACATTAAAGTTTCTCCTTTTCGAAGTCTGAGCCAATTATTATTTTGAACACACAAAAACGAGTCTTTTTTGCATACGCAAAAATAGACTCGCTAAATAGACCCTTATTTCTTTTCCAAAAGGAAAACAAAGGAAATGCCTCTTGCGATAATCCAACTTAAGCGTACACAAAACAAACCTATTCTCTACAGGCTCAATAACTATATGTGTCTTACTTAAATCAAATTATCTATTAATCATTTCCTCACCTTACACAAAATGTGCCTTTCTTTCTTCTAATGGCAATACTATCATACTGTATTTTTTGTGTCAATACATTTCACCTTATGGAAGTGCAAATTAAAATTTTCACTTCCTAATTATACATCCAACCATTACGAAATTCAATCTTTCACAACCTCTTTACAACCACAACCACAGCACTCCAGCAAACGCAGGAGCACCATACCGTAAAACGCTTATGTGTAAATCAACTCCGTTCCTACAACTTCCCTCACACAAGCCTGAATATTATTCATTCTTCCAATCCATTCGTAGGGATTATCTTTCTTTAATTGTTCCGTCACATCTTGTCTGTCGGCATATTCCTTTACCAGTCGAAGAAACATATCCTCTGCTTGCTTATCGACTTCTGCAAGATAACTATGCAGCTTTCCGCTTGTCAGCAGGTTCATATATAACACTTTATAGTGTTCCTTTAAATGCCTTGCATGTCGTTTCCCCCATAAACCAATCGGCTCTATTTCTTCTTCGGCTGGTACTGTGATGTTCGGCAATAAATAATCACCCACCTGTCTATAAGTTCCGCCCATTTCTTCAAAAATTGTCTTTGTCATTTTCCTTTTCCTCCTGTGATTTTTGTCTATCGTGATCGTGTATTATCACGCTTGCGACCTTTAACTGTTCTTGCCTGCTCCAACAAATCATCTATCTGTTTGCGACCAAAAACCTTACGGAGCAGGCTGTAATCTTTATTTTCTGCTTTTAGGATTTTGTTTTCTTCGGTCAATCTTTCATTGACTTTCTCCAAACGCTGATTGGTGCGGTATAACTGTGCATTCGCTGTATTCAGCCTATGATAGTTGTCCCACCCCTCAAAGCAGCGGGCAAGCACCGTTTTGACAAGTTGCTTCAATTTCCTTACAACCGGCTCTGCCATTTTGGTTTTATATGCCTTTGCAGTCATAAATTTCTCTGGTTCTGGCAACTGATATTTCGGTGCAGTATCAAGCTCTATTTCAAGATTTGACAGCTCGTCTTTTGCCTTATCATAGTTCAATACTCGTTCCGACAACACATCAAATTCAATCTGTTTCTGCTCGATTTTCGCACCTAATGCCGCCACTTCTTTTTCTCTTTCCTGCTTTTTATAATCCAAAACAGAAAGATGTTTTTCGT
>ERZ773241.511-NODE-511-length-43802-cov-4.028733_pt1 | contig 43802 bp, 79 predicted proteins | sample MGYA00580989_ERZ773241 | MGnify/ENA primary metagenome ERZ773241 (study PRJEB29015, sample SAMEA2737804) | human gut metagenome | biome: human gut; feature: human-associated habitat; material: faeces | place: China | collected 2012 ... | reverse complement strand
CAACCGGCCTCTATACAGAATAAAAACGCCCCCGCCAGTGCGGACACACCGACGAGGGCTGCGGAGACCTATTGATAGTGCCAACAGGCCCGCGAGGTTATTATACACGCCTCCGGGTCAAATGACAAGGAGGTTTTTATGAACGAAAAAGACAGCATTCAAGCCCTTGAAAGGCAGGCAAGGAACACCAATCGTCTTATGGACAATCTCTGTCTCGCTTGGAAGGGCCACAGATGGGAGGAGGCCCACATGGATTACACATTCGAAGATTATCGCAAGGCATTAGAGGGCGCTGGCCCCAAGTTGAAGGAGCTGATTCTGGACCGGGCGGCACATGATCCCGGCATCGACTTGATGGAACTGAAAGAACTGGTATCCAGTGCGTACCCGGAAGATGTGTAAAAAATCCCGCCTGACCGTTACCAGCAGTCAGACGGGCAAGGATTGAGCAACCACGAACAATCCCTTTGGATACAGTATATCGCCTCCAGAGGGAGAAATCAAGGAGGAAATCATGGCGCGAACAAAACTAAGCAGGTTTTCTGTTTCCCCATGTGAACAGAGGGCGAGGATTCTTCGCTCTGCTGGAGGACGTATGGGGTATACCGATCGGGACCTGGGAGAATTGGCTGGAATGACCCAATCTAATATCTCCATGAAACTAAGCGGAAAGCGCAAATGGTGGCTGGATGATATTAGCGCCTTAGATAAGGTTTTGTCACTGACTGATGACGAAATAATCCGATTTGTGCGCGCAGGGAGGTAAAAATGAGTACATACATTTTTGCTCTAATCGGCATTTTTACGGCTACGTCATGGTTCATGCGCTTCCTTTCCTGGATGGAGGGAGAGCGGTGAAAGTCGGAGACCTACAAGGAGGAATAACGCATGGATAAACAAGAATTGAAGGCCATTTTGGGCAAGCACTTGAAATGGCTACGAGGCGAAGATGGCGGAGAACGGGCCAACCTGTTCGGGGCCAACCTGTCCAGGGCCGACCTGTCCGGGGCCAACCTGTTCGAGGCCAACCTGTCCAGGGCCAACCTGTCCGGGGCCAACCTGTCCGGGGCCAACTACATTGAAAAGGCAAAAAATTTATTTTATCCCATTGCCTGCCCGGAAATCGGCGCTTTTGTCGGCTGGAAAAAGGCAAGGGTCAAAACCAGCGGTCATGAGTGCATTGTAAAGCTGGAAATTACCGAAGATGCCGTGCGCAGTTCCGCAGCAGGCCGGAAGTGCCGCTGCTCAAAGGCAACCGTTTTGGAGATTCAGGATTTAGAGGGGAATGTATTGGAGCAGGCCGCTGTCAGTGATAGAGACTGCAATTTTTCCTATATCCCCGGAACGGTAGTTTCTGTGCTGGATTTTGACGAAAACCGCTGGAACGAGTGTAGCACGGGCATCCATTTCTATATCACCCGTGAGGAAGCGGTGAGGCATATCTTATGAAAAAGCTGACCCGCGAAGAGCGGCGGCGCCGGAGCCAGAGGCGGTTGCAGCTGATTACATATCTCCTGTTTCTGATCTTGCTGCTGGCGTGGCTGGGAAGCTACCTGATTATGACAGTGGAGGCAGAGCCGCCCACCCTGCACAAGATGGCGCCCGCCGCAGAGGACGGCAGTCTCCCCGGCGACGATACCCCGGCCACCACTCGCTGTTATCTGACAGGGGAAGAGATGGAGGCCGCCGAAAATGAGCTGATCGAAGCCGCTTTGTTGGCCCGGTCTCACAAGCTGGAAGGTGCCACCATCACCTTTTATTGTTGCGAGGAACGGCCTCACATCTGCGGGACTGGGACAGGCATCACCGCCAGCGGACGGCGCGTGACTCCGTATGTGAGCTGCGCCGTGGATACGGACATTATACCGCTGGGCAGTACCATCATGATCGAGCACAACGGCGGGATGGTGTATCTGAGAGCCGATGATACCGGTCCGGCAGTCAAGGGGGACCATATTGACATTGCCGTCAAGGGACACTCAGAAGCTTTATCCTTGGGCGTCCAGACGGCGGACATTTGGTGGTGCGAAGAATGAGGGGAGATCGATATGTACCGCTGTGAAACCTGCGGAGCATCTTTTGACCAACCGTTTATAAAAATCAGCGCAGAAATTATTGATTGGGATGGAAACCGGGAAAAGCACAAGAAAGTTGTTTGCCCAATCTGTTTTCTGCCGTATTTCAAGGAGGAAACCGATGAACGAACTGATTAAGGTCGTGCAGCTCCCAGTTATAGAGGAGCAGCTGCGATCTATGAAAGAGGCCGTGGACAAGCGCGTAGAGGAGGCGCTGTCCCTGGTATGCACAGAAGAAACTATCCAAACTGTAAAAAGCGCCCGGGCGGAACTGAATAAGGAGTTTCAGGCGTTGGAGGAACAGCGCAAAGAAGTCAAAAAGGCCGTGCTTGGCCCCTATGAACGGTTTGAGGCTGTCTACAAAGAGTGCGTCAGCGACGCCTTTAAGACAGCGGACGCGGCATTAAAAGGCAAGGTGGAGGCCACCGAGCGCGAAATCAAGCAGCGCTGCGAGGACGGCCTGCGGGAGTATTTCGCAGAGCTGTGCGCCGCCGAAAGAGTGGATTTTGCCCGGTATGAGCAGGCTGGTATTGTTGTGGATATGGCGTCCGCCAAGCAGAAAACGCCCAAAAAGCTGCGGGAAAAGTTAGCGGATTTCGTGGCCGGAATCGCACGAAACATGGAACTGATTTCCGGTATGGACGATGCTGAGGAGATCATGGTGGAGTTCAAGCGGTCGCTGGATGCTCCGGCAGCCATCTCCACTGTGCAGGAGCGGCACCGGCGCATTGAGGCGGAGAAGGAGGCCCAGGCGCTCCGAGAGGAGCAGAGAGCGCGGGAGGCTGAGGCAGTGGCGAAAGTGGAGGCCGCTGCGCCTCCGGTCACAGAGCCTCCTGTGGAGTCTGAGAAGGTCTACCGTTGTTCCTTCTCCGTCGTTGCCACCAAAACGCAGCTGAAAAAGCTGAAAGATTTTATGATTCAGGAGGGCATCCGCTATGAGTAACGAGACCAAGAATACTGCAGCTATCGCAGAGTTTGAGGGGAAGAACAACGTGGCCCGCCCTGTTGGGGCGGAAATGGCGGCCAGTCGGGAGGCGCAGGAGGTCCAAGTGGCTATGATTGCCGCCAAGAAGTTCCCCCGTGACGAAGTCGCCGCCTACAACCGAATCCTGCAAGATTGCCAGCGCACCAGTCTTGCGGAGAAGGCCATGTACGAATATCCGCGCGGAGGACAGGTCATCACCGGACCATCTATCCATCTGGCCCGTACCCTGGCAAGAGGCTGGGGAAATGTAGATGCCGGTTTCAAGGTACTGGAGCAGACAGCAAAGAAATCCACCGTTATGGCATACTGCTGGGATTTGGAGACCAACTACCGGGAAACAAAGGTATTCGACGTTCCGCATATTCGAGAGACAAAGAGGGGGGCCTATCCCCTCACGGACCCCCGAGATATCTATGAGATGGTAGCCAATCAAGCTGCCCGCCGCGAACGCGCCTGCATCCTCTCGGTCATTCCCGGCGATGTGGTTGATGCAGCAGTCGGCCAGTGCAATGTGACTCTCACTGGAAATGCGAAGATGCCGCTGGTGGACATGGTGAGAGCGCTTGTGAAGAACTTTCAGGAGCAGTACGGCGTGACAGCGGAGATGCTGGAAGCTTACATCGGCTGCAAGAAAGAAGCGTTCTCGCAGCAAAGTGTTATTCGCCTCAAGAATGTCTACAACGCTATCCGGGATGGTTCGGCCAGTGTCGAACAGTATTTCGATATGTCCATTGCCTCCTCTGTTAAGCCGGAGAAATCAGGTTCCGAGAGCAATGCTGATAGCGCGACTGGAGACGGCGGCAATGAACAGGTAAACCTCGATGACCTATAACATCATCTCCACCGGCTCTAAGGGGAACGCCGTGGTGATTAACGGCCGAATTCTGATTGACTGCGGCGTACCCTTCAAGGCCCTGGAACCGGTCAAGAAAGACCTGCGGCTGGTTTTACTGACCCACATCCACAGCGACCATTTTAACCCCCGGACGGCGCGGGCACTTTCAAAAGAGCGCCCCGCCCTCCGATGGGGGTGCTGCGAGTGGATGGTCGGGCCGCTGCTGGAGGCCGGGGTGGACAAGCGCCGAGTTGATGTGATATCCCCATACAACTCAGATGATGCAGCTTTATACAAAGGTTTGGCTGTTGTACGGCCGGAGTTCATTCCTCACAACGTTCCGAACTGCGCATGGCACATCTTCGATGGGAAAGAACACCTTTTCTACGCCACGGACACCGGCACGCTGGAGGGCATTGAGGCCAAGAGTTACGACCTCTACATGATAGAGGCGAACCACACAAGAGCCGATCTGGAGGCCCGTATGGAGGCCAAGCGAGCCGCCGGAGAGTTCTCCTATGAGTGGGCCGCCGCACAGAACCATTTGAGCAAGGAGCAAGCTGAGGAATGGCTATACCAGCAGATGGGGCCGAATAGTCAATATATTTTCCTGCATCAGCACCAGGGAAAAGGCGGGTGAACTGCTTGGAACGTGACCAATTTACCTTTTACCGCAGCTTCTGGGAGGCGTTAAAAGTGCTTCCGAAGAAGGACCAGCTTCCCTTTGTGACGGCGATTTGTACTTATGTGTTCGAGGGAGAAAGCAAGCCATTAACAGGACAGGCATCCGCTTCCTTTTTGCTTGTAAAACCGATACTTGACAAAGCAAGCAAAAAGGCAGCAAACGGGAAGCGAGGCGGAAGCAAACCGAAAGCAAACCGGAAGCAAACGGAAAGCAATATAGAGGGAGAGATAGAGGTAGAGGGTGAGGTAGAGAGAGAGGAAGAGAATCAGAACGATAGTTATATACCCCCTACCCCCTCTGCAACGGAAGGGGCTGCCAAAAACTATTGGGGGTTTGACCAGTTTTGGGATGTTTATCCCAAAAAGTCAGCCAAGAAAGACGCTTTTGACGCTTGGAAGCGGGTAGACCCGGATGAAGGGAAGGTAAAGCGGATTCTGGAGGCTGTGAAACAGCAAAAGCTGTGGCCGCAGTATTCCGGGGAGAACGCAAGGTATTTTCCAAGCCCGTCAAAGTGGCTGGATGGCGGTTGCTGGGATGACGAACCATTGGCCGGGGAGGAGGACCCGTATGCCAAGTTTACCTGATGTCTCCGCCTGGCTGCTCTACGATGAGACCGCCATGGACACGCGGAAAGCGTTGTGGTTTGTGGCGGACGCCCAGGATGTGACAGCCCTGGACAACCAGAACGCCGTTTGCCTTGCCTACGGAGCGGGCTTTGAGAACTTCCGGGATGCGGAGCCGTTTCTGAGTGCCTTCCCATCTGTGTTTCTGGCTCTGTCCGACCGTGATACGGCGGAAGCCGTGGCGGACGCCCTCAAAGAATACACGCCATCTGTGGCCGTGCTGCTGCCGAAGGAAGGGGCCTTCGGGAAATGTTCCCGTATCCGGGACGTGCTGGCTTCCGGCGGGAGAAAGGCCGTGGATCATCTGTTGCTGGGCGCCGTGGAACAGCCCATGGACGGCCTGCTGGACCTGGCGGACGTGGAGCGGAGGGACCCCGGCGCATCCGTCGCCGTCATGTCCGGTCTAAAAGCACTGGACCAGTCCATCGGAGGCTTTGCCCCATCGGAGCTGTCCGTGTGGACTGGAAAGCGCGGCAGCGGCAAGTCCACGCTGCTGTCCCAGCTGCTTCTAAACGCCATCGACCAGGGCTTCCCGGTCTGCGCCTACTCCGGGGAGCTGTCGGCCTGGCGCTTCAAGCAGTGGGCTATGCTGCAGGCCGCCGGGGCCGGGCATATCGAGCCGAAGCGGGACCCGGTGTCCGGGAAGCTGTATTACTACACGCCGAAGGAGATCGCGGACCGGATCGACGGTTGGTGGAAGGGAAAGTTTTTCCTGTACGACAACCGGGTGGCTGGTGCTGGGGACGAGGACAGTATCATTTCCGTGTTCGAGTATGCTGTTCGCCGGTTCGGCTGCTGTGTATTCCTTGTGGACAATCTGATGACCGCCCGATTCAGCGACCAGAGCGACAAGGACTTCTATCGGGCGCAGAGCCGGTTCACGGGGCGGCTGGTGGAGTTCGCCAAGAAAAACGAGGTGCACGTGCATCTGGTAGCACACCCCCGGAAGGGCGACAACGACAAAAAGAAGCTGCTGACCGCGGACGACATCGGCGGGTCGGCGGACATCACAAACCGGGCGGACAACGCCTTTTCGCTGGAACGGATGGAAGAAAAGGATATCGCGGCCTATGGGTATGACGCCGGGCTGAGCATCCTAAAGAACCGGTCCTACGGCTCCACAGCCAACATACAGCTGGTCTATGACGCCCGGTGCCGCCGGTACACAAAGAAGGGAGAAAGCGATGGAGTCTACGGCTGGGAACGCTGACTGGACCGCCTATGAGCGGGAGAAGAAAAAGCTCCAGGGATTGCCGCCGGACGAATACGAGGCAGCCCTGAAAGAGCTGGCAAGGAGGATGGGGATTTGATTTTTGAAATTCCGTATCCGCCCACCAAAAGGGGAAAAGCGGCCTGGAACAAGCGGTTTGGCCTGAATGCGTATTATGCCGGGAAACATTGGTCGCAGCGGAAGCGGGACGCAGAAGAACTCCACTCTCTGGCGCTGTGGTCCATGAAAAAGGCACATATCCGAAAACAGTTCGTCAAAGGCCCTGTCGAAGTCATTTTTCGCTGGAACGATGGCCTGGACGTGGACAATCACGCCGCCATGGGCAAGGCATTTTTAGACGCCATGAAAGGCTACATACTGCCGGACGACAACCGGGAATGGGTGCGGAAAGTTTCTCACGAATTTTGGGAAAACGATAGCATACAGGTGGAGGTAAGGCCCTATGGGCGAACTTGAACAATATCTGGTCCCCATCCGGCGGTATTCAGCCAACCCCTGCATGGATTGCTGCTGTCCGATCAGCCAGTGTCCCTGGCTGCGTGAGGAAAAGCCAGTACCGGGCTGGACGGCCAAGAAACGGACGTTTGTTGTCGGCAGATGCCAGGGCGGTGTAAAGCATTGGGTGACTACATACGCCATCGAGAGCTGCCCAAATTTTAAATAAAACCATAGGAGGCAACGTTTTAAAGGCCGGCCACCTCCAGACGTGGAGGAACGCCTATGGAATATATTTTATCCCTATCTTACGGAAAAGATAGTCTCGCATGTTTAGGGGCCATCGAACAGCTGAGCTGGCCCCTTGACCGCATCGTCCACGCAGAAGTATGGGCCACCGACACCATCCCAGCCGATCTTCCGCCGATGGTGGAATTTAAGGAAAAGGCGGACAAGATTATCCGGGAGCGGTGGGGGATTGAGGTGGAGCATGTCCGAGGGCGGCTTACATACGAGCAAGCATTTTACCGGGTATTGGGAGGGAACAAGCGGCCGGGAGAAATCTACGGATGGCCGTTCCCTAGTGGGCCTTACTGTAACAGCGACGTGAAAATGCCGGGGCTAGATAAGGTCGAGACAAAGGGCAATATCATATACTTGGGCATCGCCGTCGACGAGCCGAACCGCTTTCACAGCCTATCTGACAAAAAGAGAAGTCCTCTTGTAGAGGCGGGCTGGACGGAAGCTGATTGCCGCTGCTGGTGCGAGGGCCAAGACCTACTGTCTCCAATCTACACAACAGCCACGAGGGGAGGCTGCTGGTTCTGCCATAATCAGAGCGTGGGGCAGCTTCGGCTACTCCGCAGGAACTACCCGGAGCTGTGGGCGCTCATGCTGAAATGGGACAGTGACAGCCCGGTGACGTTCAAGGCGGACGGCCATACCGTACACGACTTTGACCGGCGCTTCCAGATGGAGGACGATGGGCTGATCTACCAAGACGATAAAATTTTCCGATGGTCAATGCTAAATGAGGAGCTGAACTATAGATGGTTTTGAGCGACGAAAAACGCGCCCTGCTGGGCGATCAAGAGGCGGCCAAGCGGCTGACGGATGCGGGGGTGCTGCTGCCGTGCCCTATGTGCAGAGGACAGGCAAGGGTGCGGAACGAACGTTACTATCAGCCAAATGTCCGCAGAAATGTGATCTGCATGAAATGTTTTACGAACAGCGGATGGTATAAGACGGAACACGAAGCCCGCCTCGCCTGGAACACCCGCGCGCCGATTCTGAGCGCGGAGGAAATGGAGATGCTGGATGAACACTGATGTAATGTTTTCGAGCAAAACGGATTTATGGGAGACACCGCAGGAGTTTTTTGACGCACTGGACGCCGAGTTTCATTTTACGTTGGACGCCTGCGCCCTGTCGGAAAACGCGAAGTGCGCCCGGTACTACACCCCGGAGCAGGACGGACTCTCCCAGCCCTGGACGGGCGTTGTGTGGTGTAATCCTCCCTATGGCCGTAATATTGGACAATGGGTAAGGCGTGGGCTATTTGCTTGCGCTGCTGGGAATACCGTTGTAATGCTTCTCCCAGCGAGAACAGATACGAGGTGGTTTCACGACTACATACTTGGGCGGGCGGAGATCCGTTTTGTGCGTGGGAGGCTGAAATTTGGAGGAACGAAAAACAGTGCTCCGTTCCCGTCAATGGTGGTTGTGTTTCAGCCTAAGATGGAGATGCTGGAGGATCTGGAATGAAGAACCCGGGAGAATATGTTGACATTGGGGGCCCAGCCTTGCAAGTCAGAACAGACGAGGATGGAAACACCGTGGCCTCTGCAACGATACAGGCGGTTGTCCTCTGGAAAGAAGATATCGAAAACTACATCATGGACGAGATCATCAAGATGTGCAAGGAGCACGGAATTACGGACCTGTATGTGCTGAACCGGGATTTCATCCTGTCAGCCGTCAAAGAGAAGATGGAAAGGGAGGCCCAGTCATGACACGGGAAGAAGCGATCAAAGCAATTAGTGACATGATACTTGATATGGAGTATCCAAATGGTGTTTATCATGAAAAATTCACCGAGGATGAAAGCCAAAAACACTTGGCGCTTTATGCGGTGAAAAAAGCCCTCCGCCCCGTCAGCCGGGAGCAGGTGGAGAAGGTGTGGAGGGGTGAGTGGAATTATAGCCATACAACCGAAACAGACCACTTTGCTGTTGTTAAATGCTCAAAGTGTGGGCACGAAGCGTTTGCGATAGCCCTTTATGTGAAAGATGAAAATTTCTGTCCCCACTGCGGCGCTCCCATGACGGACGAGGCTGTGCAGATGGTAATGGAGAGATTATAACTGGAGGCGGTGAACGATGCGTAAAGGGTTAATTCTTATCATTGGCTTGATTGTTGGCTACGCAATAAGTTGGGCATTTACAGTCGGAATTATCAAGCTCATCACAATGTGCTTTTCCATCGAGTTTTCTTTGTCCGTTGCCACTGGGATATGGTTGGTCCTGTGGCTGCTGAAATTGGTTTTTCATAAGTCGAAAGGGAGGCGCTGAACGATGCGGATTGAGCGCAAGCGCTATGTGGTCATGCGGAAAAACAGAACAGAGGTTTGGTGCGGTCTAGCAAAGAATTTTAGTTTTCGCCCCATATCGGAAATAAAAGACGTTTCCGTCAAGACCTATCGTTCTGAGGCGCAGGCTAGAAGCGGATGTTCTTCGTGGGACAAAGACTTTGAAGTTGTTCCGGTAATCGAGATGATTGCGACTGAGGAGGCGCTGAAAAATGGCAAGGGCGATTGACGGAGACGCACTTAAAAGATGGTGCGAAAAGATAATTGACCAAGCGTGCCATCCAGCAACCGTGCAGATCGGGGAGGTATTTCTGGACAAGGTGCGCTCTATACCCACCCTCACCCAGCCGAACGAGCCGCTGACCATTGAGCAGTTGCGGGAGATGGATGGGGAGCCGGTGTGGATTGTGGAGCAACCTGACTGGGGGCACTGGGAGCTATCAGCAGATGCGGAGGATTATCTGGCAAACCGTGACCAAGATTTTTACGGGTTGAAACACGATGACCCTGCGGGACGCTACGGGCTGCATGTGCTGGGGTGGCTCGCCTACCGCCGCCCGCCGGAGGGAGAGGAGCATTGCTATGGCTGACCTGATATGCTCTATGATCTGCAAACACCGCTCTAAGCGCCCTCTGCGGAAGTGGCGGAAAAAGAATGGAAGCCCGTGCTTTGGGTGCAGTCTGAAATATGTGAATATCTCCCGGGTGTTTGACCTGGATGGAGATATTTGTGCCGTTGCCGGAGAGGGGAACATGGCTCATTGCGCGTTTTATGAGCCGCTGGATGAGCCGGAGGGAGAGGAGGACACCTGATGGACATTGAGAAGCTGATTGAGCGGCTGAACAGATATTTTGAAGGGAAGGACCTGAAAAGAGGTGTTGCGCTTGACGCCGCCACTGCTCTCTCCGCACTCCAGGCCGAAAACGAGAAGCTGCGGGAAATGTATCAGAAAGAAAAGGCGGTTTGCCATGCTGTGCAGGCCGAGCTGGAGCAGGTGAAGCGGGAACGGGGTGCGGCGATTGAGGCTGCAAATGGTCTGGATAAAATGATTGGCAGAGCATGGGGGGAAGACTGACATGGAACGGCTGACATACTTTGACGGTGGGAAATGGCGGCTCAAAATTGGCGACACCGAATACAGCGGAGAAGCCGTTGACCGCCTAGCGGCCTACGAGGAAACTGGCCTGGAGCCGGAACAAATTCGGACTGTTTTGGATGATGCGGCGAGAGAGTTTGCAGAATACGATGCGATGGCTCCTAAAGAACGCCTCCGCGAACTGGCCCAGGCGGACAGGGAGGGGCGGTGCGTGGTGCTGCCTGCAAAGCCAGATCAAACTATCTATCAGTGGCGCATAGGTGATGACTGCCCGAGCGTGAGCCGTCTTGATGGCGTACAAATTAACGCAGATGGAGAGATTACATATCCGATTTGGAACGGTTATTTGACACCTGGAGATTTTGGCGAGACCGTTTTCCTCACCCGCGAGGAAGCCGCACTACGGAGGGAGCAGGATGGAGAATAAAACTATACCGCCGATGTATCCCACTGAATTTGTCGAACGGGAATTAGGGATTAGAACTGACTGCTATAACCACAGCTGCCCATTCAGGGTGAATGATACCAGCAACGCCAACCGTTGCGAGTGTACGGCCTGCCCGAATCGGTGTACGGGCGATTTCTCCATTGCGTGGAACCGGACGCTGACAGATGAAGAGTTGGAAATCATTCAACGGATTGTGGACGATCACGAACGGAGGTGGAGCGAATGAAGGAGTACATCGAGAGGGTAACTGCGCTGAACGCGCTGATAAGGGCATTGGGGTATTGCCAGTGTGCCAATGATGTGATAACTCGTATCCCCGCCGCCGACGTTGCGGAGGTGAGGCACGGAAGATGGGAAAGGGTTTCAACCGCAAGCGGAATCATTTCAAGAGTTAGGTGCTCTGTTTGTGCTGGAACACAGCCGCTAACATTTGAGAATATGCCATACTGTCCAACGTGCGGCGCTCGCATGGACGAGGAGGACGGGCATGAGATTAGCTGATGTTGACATGATTTATGACGAAGTTGAGAAACAATATAAAGGGGCAACTGGCATTGAACGTAACTGTAACCGTAATTTTCTTAATTTGATTTGTCATGCCCCCACCATCGACGCCGTGCCTGTGGTCAGGTGCCGGGAGTGTAAATATTGGAGAAGATACACTAGGCAGTGGGAAAATCACTGTGCTGGTGAATGTGAGCGACACAGAATGGAAGGCGGAACTTACGAAAATGATTTCTGCTCCTACGGACAGCGAAAGGAGGCCGACCATGAAGTTTCGGAGTAAGACGGGCGAAGTCGCACTTACCATTGAACAGGCATTAGAGCAGTTTTGCGATAGCAAAAAAGATTGCGACTATTGCGAGCTTCGGGAACCCGTGCAGCAATACGCAGGGACAAAGAAGCCGTGTCATGAATACGTAAGAGCCAACCCTTACGAAGCCGCCCGCCTGATGGGCTATGAGGTGGTGGAGGATGAAACGGAGGACAGTATGTTTTACTCGCAATCACTAGAGGTATTAAACCCGGCCAAAGCGATCAAAGAGGCGAAAGAGAAGGAGGCCAACATGGACAAGCCGTTGAAGGACTGGACACTGGGGGAACTGAAAGAGTGGTGTTATCAATACGGAAAGGCCCACACAAATAATCCGTGCGAACAGAAATGCCCTATCTATCAGAGAGGAATTTGCTGTCGTGAATGGGTACATGAGTGGGACTTGGAAGGAAAGCCCCGCTGGACGGAGCAGGAGGTGGAGAGGGCGAAGGCGATCAAGGAGATTTTCCCGGATGCTTATAAACTCGCAAGGAACCTCTCAGCCATTACGATTTATCGTGTAGAAGATGACATCCCATTTTACCTTGCTACCATTCAAGCTGAACGTTTCCACTCCATCCGTCCCGACGAAACCGTCACCCTTGACGAGATCATCGGAGGTGTCCAATGAGAGAAATCCTTTTCAAAGCCAAGAGGCTGGATAATGGAGAGTGGGTAGATGGATTCTCCTGCTGTATTGGGCCAGTTGGGCAAGAAAAGCACTATATCATTCCGATGTATGCCTCTGCTTTTTATGGGATTGAGGTTGACCCCTCCACGGTCTGCGAGTACACCAGCCTGACCGACAAGAACGGGAAGAAAGTGTTTGTAGGGGATATTGTAAAATGCAGCCGTGGTTGCACCCATGAGGTGGTATGGGTTCAGGAACACGGCGGAACTTTTATCGGAGGAATGCCAGCGGTATATCTATCTGGTTTGAACCCGGGATACGCATGGACGGGTGCGGAAGAGATCATCGGCAACATCCACGACGGGGAGGGAGGACGGCATGAGGGAGGTAGACAATGACTGAAACCGAAGTGATCTCCATTGATCGTCACGGCCAGCGGAAGGAGTATCCGTCAATCAAATCTGCCGCAGAGGATGTTGGCGTTCGCCCCTGCCGGATTTCTACCGCTTGCGTTACCGCCCACCGCTGCGCGGGACGCTATTGGATCAAAAAGGAGGATATGGATGGGTGAGTTCCCAGAAAGGCTGAGAAGGCTTAGGGAGAGAAACAGACTGAGCAGATATAGGCTTTCTGAGCTGTGTGGGATATCGTCTGACCAAATCAGAAGATATGAACTTGGGAACAGAAAACCAGGGACGGACGCTCTGGAGGCAATAGCTGATTATTTTGAAGTGTCAACAGATTACTTACTTGGACGAACAGACTATCCATGCGTAGTTAAACCTTTATCGTCTCATAAGAAAATTTGAAAATTCCTCCTTTTTGAGGAATTGCCAGTTGAACTTATGCGACAATGGAGCATGAGGGAGTGACATCCCCATGCTCCTTCTTTTCCTCCCCTTTCGGGCTGTGACCAACCACGGCCCAAAGGACAACCCACTCCCCCGGCAGGGTATCTAGTAAGCAGATATTAAACGGAAAGGAGTGCCTCTCTTGTACGTTTCCTGCCGGGGGACTCCCTTCACGTTAACCTGCTCCAGAGTTTCGCAATCGAAGCCGACATGCGGAGCAGATAACGACTGAGCGGTGGCGGAATAGACACGAAAGTGGGTGTGTGTCACTTGCGGGAAACTGCGGGTGGCCTATGCCAGTAGACGCACTGATAAATCGTAGGGCAGGGCAACGAGGTTTATACGCGTCCCTGTATGTGAGGTGCAAATCCTCACCCGCTCAAACAATATACGGGTGTAGCTCAATGGAGAGCGCCGGTCTCCAAAACCGGAGGTTGGGGGAACAGAGCCTTCCACCCGTGCCAATCCCTGCATGACAATGGTCTTGGTCCATATCACCTGAACAGGCGATGGCGGCTTGCAACGCAGCAGGGAATATATGCCGCAGCACGATGCAGCCCACAATCAGGGCAGGAGGGGCGCGCCCTCCATGCGGCAAAGTAAGCTGCCTCAAAGTACACGAGGCTGACGCTGGAAAGACAGCCTCTGTGTGCCGACACATAGAAAGCGGCTGCGCCCGGCGGAGCGTGTAGAGGCGGAATCCGCCACAGTGGTTCGGCCCAGCGGCATTGCGACGCTGTATCCTAGGTGGCCTTACCGCAAAGCGCTATCCCGCTGAAAACTGCATTTGCCGCTGAAAGGCTTCGGCTCCCGACCATATTGGATTTGGCTACGGCGATGGACAGATGTGTGACAATTAAGCGGGAAGCGCACATACGCCGCCTCGCAGTTGCAGGAGACGGGGGCGGAAAGATCAATATTGAGGGGTTACGCATGGCGGGGTAATCTCCCGCCGCCTCTCCTAACATATACGAAAGGAGAACCCTCAAATGAATGAGCTTATGATTTTCAACAACCCGGAGTTTGGAGAAATCCGGACCATAGAAGAGGATGGCAAGGTGATGTTCTGCGGGAGTGATGTGGCAAAGGCGCTGGGATACAAACGCCCCGCTGATGCAATCACTACTCATTGCAAGGGGTCGGTGATTCGCCGACTCCCTACCAACGGTGGTGAACAGGCTATGAAGTTCATCCCCGAGGGTGACATTTACCGTCTGGCAGCCAAGTCAGAGCTGCCGGGGGCGGAACGATTTGAAAAATGGATTTTTGATGAGGTGCTTCCGTCTATCCGCAAGCATGGGGCCTACATAACTCCTGAAACCCTTGAAGCGGCAATTATGAATCCGGATATTATGATCCGGCTGTGTACTGTGCTCAAAGGAGAACAGGACAGAAGAAAGGCACTGGAGGCAGAGCTGGACCGGAGCAAAGAATGGTACTCCATCAAAAGAGTTGCCCACATGAATGGACGGTCTCATAAGGACTTTGATTGGAGGAAACTCAAAAGAGAAAGTGAGCGGATGGGATACGGCGTGAGAAAGATTTTCGATGCTAACTACGGTGAGGTAAATATTTACCATATGAAAGTGTGGGAAAAAGTTTACCCCAATATGGAGCTTTGATACAAGGGCGTGCCCGTCTCGCTGAAAAGATGGGAGGGTAGGGTGCGGGGAATTTTTGATTGAGGTGGTGACATGGCTGCACGGCTGACGGATAAGCAGAAAAAGAAAATAGTGGCTGACTATCTGGAGACCGGCAGCTATCGCGCTACAGCAAGGAAAAACCGTATTGCAGATGGGACGGTAAAGAGAATTGTTCTTGAATGTAGCGATATTGAGCAAAAAGTAGCACAGAAAAAAGAAGAAAACACTGCTGACATTCTCGCTTACATGGAGAGCCAGAAGGAGCTTGTGTGCGAAATCATCGGAAAGGGCCTTGCCGCGCTCAACGATCCTGAAAAGCTGGCGGAGGCCACACCTGCGCAGATCACGACGGCCCTGGGGACGCTGATCGACAAGTGGACGGACATCAAGGGTGAGGGGAAAGAGGACAAGGTGCAGGTGATTATAGATGTCTGAAGTGCGCTTATCTACTGTACTTGGCCCCGCATTTCATTTGCTGGCCCGTGATGTATTCCGACACAGACACACTCACTATGACTTATCCGGTGGGCGTGGGTCTCTGAAATCTTCCTGCGTGTCCCTGCTTGTGCCGTTAATTCTACTAACCAACCCTAATACCCACGCCTTAGTGCTCCGCAAGGTCGGAAATACTTTGCGAGATAGCGTATATGCTCAATACCTGTGGGCGATTAGTGAACTTGGCATGGCTGATTGCTGGATAGCCAAGGTGCAGCCGTTGGAACTTGTATATAAGCCGACTGGGCAAAAGATCATGTTCCGGGGCGCTGATGATCCCATGAAGATCAAATCTATCAAAGTGCCGTTTGGGTATATTGCCGTTACTCACTTTGAGGAGAAGGACCAATTCGCTGGACGGGCTGAAATCCGGACCATTTTACAATCTACCATGCGCGGCGGCTCCAAGTTCTGGAACTTTGAGAGTTACAACCCGCCAATCAGCCGGGACAACTGGGCCAACAAGGACAGCCTGGAGGAGAGGGCGGACAGGCTGTGCCACAAGAGTACATACTTGGAAGCGCCGCCGGAGTGGCTGGGAGAGCAGTTTCTGTTTGAGGCTGAACACCTGAAAGAAACGGATGAGCGAGCTTACCAGCATGAGTATTTGGGAATTCCGGTTGGAACGGGTGGAAACGTCTTTGACAACCTGGAACTGCGAGAGATTACCGACAAAGAGATTGCTTCCTTCGATAAGATTTACCAGGGTGTGGACTGGGGCTGGTTCCCTGACCCTTTCGCTTTTATCCGCCTTCACTACGACCGGGCACATGAGACCATTTACATGATTGATGAGATATGCCAAAACAAGCTGACAAATGAGGCTAGTGCGGGCGTGATTTTGAAGCGCGGATACAAAGACGCTTATATCACTTGCGACAGCGCGGAGCCTAAGTCCGCCGCAGATTTCAGAGCCATGGGACTCCCCGCCAAGGAAGCAATAAAGGGGCCGGGTAGTGTGGAGTACGGTATGAAGTGGCTGCAACGCCGAAAGATCGTTATTGACCGCCGCAGAACGCCACATGCTTATGAGGAGTTTGTGAACTATGAGTATGAGCGTAATAAGGATGGAGAGATCATCAGCGGGTATCCTGACGAGAACAATCACCTGATTGATGCCACACGGTACGCTTTGGAGCGAGTATTCCGAAGAATGGGAGTAACAGCATGAACATTATCGAAAAACTGAAAGAACTTGGTTACTCCACCGTGCCGGAGGAGTTCTACACGAAGGTGCAAGAGTGGAAGTCTTGGTATGAGGGCGACGTGAAGGGGTTCCACCGTTACCGGGTACGAAACGGGGCCGGGATGGTGCGCTGCAAGCGGTACACCCTCAACATGGGAAAGAAAATCCCGGAGGACTGGGCAAATCTTCTCATGAATGAGAGGGTTGAAATCACTCTGGATGGCACAAAGGAGCAGGAGTTTATTGACCGGGTCCTGAAGGAGAACAACTTTCGCGTGCGCTCCAACGAGATGCAGGAAATGGCCTTCGCTCTTGGCACGGTGGCTTTTATCCCCCGCGTGGTGGGCATGGGGGTCACAGAGGCTGGGCCGGTCCCGGGAAGTGCAACTGATATCATCATTGACTATGTAACGGTAGAGCATATCTGGCCCCTGTCATGGCAGAATGGAGTTATTACTGAATGTGCCTTTGACAGCATCGTCAACGTAAACGGGGACGATTACTGCTATCTGCAAATCCACCGGAAGGTCGACGGCCTGTACAACATTGAGAACCGGATTTATACATATCAGAACCAGAACGTAGATACTGAGGTACAGCTGACCTCCGTGCAGGGATTTGAGCGGGTGCCGCCTGTGGTTCATACGGGTTCTGACCGGCGGCAATTCGTCATTGACCGGCCTAATATCGCCAACAACTTCGATTACTCCATTCCACTTGGGATTTCGGTCTACGCTAACGCCATCGACAGCATGAAGGGCGTTGATATTGCTTTTGACAGCTACGTCAATGAGTTTGTGCTTGGGAAAAAGCGGGTGATGGTCAAGCCTTCCGCACAACAGTATTTGGACGGGGAGCCGGTTTTTGACCCTGATGACCTGGCTTATTATGTGTTGCCGGAGGATATCGAGGGCGGGGCTATCATCCAGCCCATTGACATGAACCTTCGGACGGCGGAACACACCCAGGGCGTTCAGACACAACTCAATTTGCTTTCCAACAAGTGCGGATTCGGAGAGACCTACTATCGATTCGACGGCGGAAGCATCACCACCGCCACCCAGGTCATCAGCGAAAACTCCACCATGTTCCGCACCATCAAAAAGCATGAGATCATCCTGGAGAGCGCCATCAAGGAACTGTGCCGTATCATACTCCACCTTGGAAACACTGCCATGGGGGCCGGGATAAATGAAGACGCAGAAGTCACCATTGATTTCGATGATAGTATCATCGAGGACAAGACGACCGAGCGGAACAACGACCGACAGGATTTGGCAGCAGGCATCATGAACGACTGGGAGTACCGCATGAAGTGGTACAACGAGGACGAGGCCACGGCAAAGAAGATGCTGCCGAAGATGGAGGATTTAGCAACTGAATCACAGGATGATGTTGAATGAGATATCCGTTCAGCCCGGAGGCGCTTGACGCTCTCCCGGAAGAGCTTGCAGAGCTATACCGCAATCTTGAAAACACACTACTAGAGGAAATTTGTTCTAGGCTCAAAGTATCAGGGGAGCTAAACGAAGTCACTGTTCTAGATATTCAGGCGTTGCGCTCCCATGGTATCAGCCAACAGGAGATTGAGCAAGCAATCAAAAGGACAACCAATATCGGCGAGAAAGAGCTGAATAAGCTATTTGACGATGTTGTAGAGCGGAACCAGAAGTATTACACCTACCTGATTGATATATCAGACGTAACAGCGCCCAAAATACTGTTGAGCATCGAAGATACCTATGCCATTTATGAGCAGACTCGCAAAACGTTCCGAAATATTACTCAATCAATGGCTTTCCTGCTCGACAATGGCCGAACGATACTCCGGCCTGCAAGTGCTTACCAATGGGCGCTTGATAATGCCGTTTTGCAGATACAGAGTGGAGCAATCAGCTACAATCAGGCAATTAGAGGCGCTGTGAAGCAGCTTGCAGATAGCGGAATCAAGACCGCGGAATATGAGAGCGGCCACATGGACCAGATCGACGTTGCAGTCCGCCGCGCTATTATGACTGGTATCAATCAGCTTTGCCAGCAGTATTCAGAACAAGGCATGGATTACTTAGAGACTGATCTGGTTGAGGTCTCTGCGCATATCGGGGCGCGGAACACCGGAACTGGGCCGGAAAATCACGAAAGCTGGCAAGGGAAGATTTACCGATGGAGCAAAAAACCGAAGCAATCCAGCGGGAGATATCCTGATTTTATCGCTTCTACGGGTTATGGTACCGGACCTGGTCTAGGCGGATGGAACTGCCGCCACCACTTTTATCCGTTTGTTGAGGGTGTCATGGAGCCGGCCTATTCAAACTCTGATCTGAACGCGATGAAAGGGAAAAATCGGGAGATATCTTTTGAAGGCAGGCAGTACGATGGATATACGGCCACTCAAAAACAACGCCAAATAGAACGCACCGTCCGAAAGCTGAAGCGGGAACAGGCGGCATACAAGGCCGCAGGACTGGAAGAGGACGCTCAATCGGTGACAGCCCGCATTCGGCGGCTAAACGCAGAATATAAGTCGTTCAGCGAGGCGGCGGGGCTGCCGCCGCAGCGGGAGAGGATGAAGGTGGAGTATTGAAAGTAAATATTCTTGGCACAGAGTATACAGTGTCTGTAACAAATGAAGGTAATGAACCTCGATTGAATAACATGGATGGGTTTTGCGACGAAACATCGAAAGAAATCGTTGCGGAAAATTATCAGACAAAAATTGATTCAGATTCTAAGAAAAACCTTTTGTTGCAAACTAAAAAAGTGCTACGTCATGAGATTGTCCATGCATTCCTGTTTGAAAGTGGCTTGGCTGAAAACAGCGAATGGGCACAGAACGAAGAAATGGTTGACTGGATTGCCATGCAAGGCCCGAAGCTGATGAAAGCATGGCAGGAGGCAGGCGCTTTATGATGGATGAAAAAGCATGGGCAATCATCATGGCCATTCTTGACCGTGGGAATGACGCTGTAATCCGCAAAAAGGGTAATGGATACATTGTCTTGGAGGACAAGAAAACAATTTTATATACAAAAATCAACAGAAAGGATTGATTGTGTGTTAGTTGAAATTGCAAGATTCGGGAAAGAAGAACGTGCTGTTTGCACAAGCCTTGATATTGCCGAAACGTTCAGCAAGGAACACAAAAACGTTTTGCGTGATGTCGAAAATTTGGGGTGTTCCGAAGAATTTAACCGGCTCAATTTTGAGCTGATCTCCTACACCGATTCTATGAACCGAACGCAGAAGGCGTATGCCATGACACGGGATGGATTTACCCTTCTTGTTATGGGATATACAGGCGGCCTTGCGATGAAGTTCAAAGAGGCATATATCAAGCAATTCAACGCTATGGAGGCCGCCCTGCAAGGGAAGCGCATTGAGCGTGAAAAGGGGATCGCTGTTAGACAGGCGTTGACAAAGGCGCTGCAACAGTCCACAGAAAATGAACGGATGCACGGACACGCATACTCAAATTACACCAACTGCATTTATAAAGTGCTATTTGGGAAAAACGCATCGCAGCTTCGTTCCGATTTCGGGATTGGGAAAACCGATAACTTGCGGGATTGCTTCACGAGTGAGGAGCTAAGGGCTGTGCAGTCTATGGAATGCCTTGTAAGCGGCCTCGTAGACTGCGGGTGGGACTACGACAAGGTGAAGAGCTTTATAACACAAAACAACATGAAGCGACTTACCGCTTAATTGAATATCGCTCCCCCGGCCGATAGGGGCCGGGGAAGGACCGTTGGGGTCAACTGCTTACAAATCGTAGGCGGTTGGCCCCTTTTTCTTTTGTAATTCATGGCCGACGGGCCTTAAACGGCACCCGACGGGGTGATGAATAAACGGAGGTATTTTATGAGCGAACCTATCAATAACCCTAACCCTAATTCTACCCCGGCCCCTGCGCCGGCGCCCACCCCTGAGAAAACCTTCACTCAGGCGGAAGTGGATGCCATGATCGGCAAACGGCTTGCAAAAGCCATGAAGGGCATGCCCAGCGAGGAAGAGATGACTGCCTACCGCACCTGGAAGGATGGGCAGGCCGGAGAGAAAGAACGCTGGGACAAGCTGACCGGCGAGCGGGATACGCTGGCCGGAAAGCTTACCGCCGCAGAGGCGGAGCGGGATCAGCTGAAACGGGACCTGTATCTGGCCCAAAAGGGTCTGACCGGCGAGGAGGCGGAGTTTATCGCTTTCAAGGCAGGGAAGATGGTGAACGATAAGACCACCTTTGAGCAGGCTGTGGACGCGCTGACCGCTGACCGCAAGAAAACCACCTTTGACTGGACTGCCCCTGTTGGCGGTGGGCAGAAGAAGGGTGGAGAAAACGACGTAATGAACGCCCTGATCCGGGGCGCACTCAAGTAAGAAAGGAGCCTATCAATGGCCGATATTATTGACAGAAGCAAACTTTCCGGGCTTATTCCTGAGCCCGTGACCCGTGAGATCATTCAGGGGGCCGTAACGGAGTCCGCCGTGTTGCGGATGGCCCGTCGACTGCCCAACATGACCAGCAAGACGCAGACGCTCAATGTGCTGGACGCCCTGCCCACTGCCTATTTTGTGAATGGAGAGGCCGCTACTGGCGCGTCCGACTCCAAGGGGTCTCTGAAAAAGACAACAAATATGGCATGGGACAAGAAGAAAATCTACGCCGAAGAGATCGCCGTCATCGTTCCCATCCCGGAGGCTGTACTGGATGACAGCGATTATGACATCTGGGGCGAAGTGCGTCCCCGCCTTCAGGAGGCATTCGGCAAGGTCATTGACGCCGCTATCCTGTATGGCACGGACAAGCCCACCTCCTGGCGTGAGGGCCTTGTCCCTTCTGCTACTACTGCAAGCGCAGTCGTAACCGCAACCGCCGACATCTTCAAGGACATCATGGGTGAGGGCGGCGTGATCGCCAAGGTAGAAGAGAGCGGCTATATCCCCAACGGCGTAATGGCGGCTATTCAGATGCGCGCCAAGCTGCGCGGCCTTGTGGACAAGAACGGTCAGCCCATTTTCAAGACCGATATGCAGGGCGATACCCGCTATGCGCTGGACGGCATGAGCATGTACTTCCCCGTGAACGGTGCTTACGATCCGGAAGAGTCCCTTGCCATCGTGGGCGACTGGAGCCAGCTGGTTTATGCCATTCGGCAGGACATGACCTTTAAGATTTTCGACAGTGGCGTTGTGCAGGACCCCACTACTGGGAACATCCTGTATAACCTGATGCAGAACGACATGGTGGCCCTCCGTGCCGTCATGCGGCTGGGTTGGGAAATCCCCAACCCCATCAACGCTTACAACGTCGGGAACACGAAGGCTTTCCCTTTTGCTGTCTACGCACCGGCGGGGGGTTAATTGGGTCTGACACCCTAACGCTATTCCCCAGCGGTCAGACCCTATTGGGGAAACAGGTTTCCGAGCTTGTGGGTGATGACCTGAAGGTTTATGCGAACGGCGCTGTAACGGGCACATTTCATTATGTTTCTGATTATACAGAGTTCAGCAGCACCCCGGACGAGCAGAGCGGGTATTATTTCCCGTTCCATCTGACCAAAACCGGGTCAAAAATGACCTTTAAGAAAAACGGCTCGCCCACAAAGCAAGACATCCCGTTTGACGCAGATATTGTTTTCAGGGTGAGCAAGGATGACACCTTCGAGGTGCTTGTTGATGATTCCAGTGTGGTGAAATTTAGCTTTACTGGAGCGACGTTTGAGCCGCAGGCCAAGACAAAAGCCCGCTTAAAGAAGTAAGGAGGCACCCTGATGGCTTACGCAGATTATCAGTATTACAAAAATACATACCTGGGCACCGCCATTCAGGAGAAAGACTTCCCACGCCTCGCCCTGCGTGCAAGCAGCTTTTTGGACTATTACACGCAGGGCCGGGCGGCTAAAAATCCGGACATGGAGGCCTTGAAAATGGCATGCTGCGCCATTGCGGAACAGTGCCAGAGCATCGACCTAGCCAGCAAAGCGGCCCTGAACGCCCTCCAAAATTCCGCAAACGCCGGAGAAGCCGGAGAGCTGCAAAGCCAGAGCGTTGGAAGCTGGTCCAAGACATACCGGAGCGGAGGCGAGAGCGCACAGCAGGCCACGACAGCGGCACAGGCAGCACAAGCCTCTCTTGCATCTGTTGCGGCGCAGTATTTGTCCAGTACGGGCCTCCTGTATCGCGGAAGGGGGTGTGGCTGTGTTCCCCCATGTTGTGACGCTCTATAACATGGTGACAGAAGAGGACCCTAGCACTTTTGAGGAAACAACTACAAATCATATTACCATTCTGCGAGGAGTTCTGCTGGATGCTGTCAAGGCCAAAAACGTTAACGAAAGCGGTTTGGTTGGAGCGGATGCAGTCAACCTCTATATTCCGACCAGCGTTGAAGCTGTAGACGGGGTGACTGGTGAGCCAAAGCAGTATGTAGGGCCTATTGAATTTTGGCGGGCAGAGGACAAGAGCGGGCTTTGGACGCTTTCCACTGGAGAAAACACCTTCTTTGTAAAAGGAGAGGCCGTCCATCCTAATTGGTCTGCTCAGAAGATCGATGCCGCATACGATGATGTCTACAATGTCAACACTGTGGATTTAAAGGACTTCGGCGGCGAGATGTCTCATTGGGAAGTTGGTGGGAACTGATGTTTAGCTTTGATGTCAGCTCCAATATCGTTCCAACTGTGACGGGAAATTTGGAAGCAGCAAGCGAAAAGGCTGTTTATGCGATGGCTGTCCAAGCGCAAAAGGATACATCTCCATACGTTCCGGCATTAACGGGCAATCTCGACCGAAGAACAAAAGTAGAGGAATCCAGGATTATCTATCCTGGCCCACAATCTCGCTATTTATACTACGGCAAATTGATGATAGACCCGGCAACAGGAAGCAGTTATGCATCTTACGGAGCGACAAAAGTTCTCACCGACAAAGACTTGGTTTTCAACAAGGCAATGCACTCACAGGCGCAATCGCACTGGTTTGAGGCAAGCAAGGCGGAAAACAAGGACAAGTGGGAGCGAGTTTTTGGAAAGGCGGTGAAGCGCTATCTTCGAGGATAAAAAGCAGAGGATTTTGGCATCTTCGGAGGAAGTTGACCGCATTTCTCGCTCTATGCTGGTGTGGGCCAATACTTTTCCGGACAAGCCTGTGACAGTTATCAAGTATGAATTCCTGGATATCGACGATGCCGCTGGAGATGATGCGGCCATGGCCCTGTCTACTATCCAAGGGACGTACATCACCCAGCAATACATTATCGGCGGGTATCAAGCAGAGTATCAATTCAAAATTATCTACCGAATTAAACCGGGGACTAGTAACGACAAACGGCTCCAAGCAGACGAAATGCTGAACCATTTCGGAGACTGGGCAAGAACTCAACACCCCAATTTAGGAAATGGCATTAACGCTCTGAGGGTTGAGCCGACCACACAATCCTCTAAGTTCGCGGCTTATGGAGACGGCTATGAGGACTATCAAATTTTAATGAGACTGGCCTATGAGGTCAATGTCTGAAAGGAGTGAACACTTTGGCAGATTTGGAGTTTAACACCACAGAAGGGCGCACGATTGCCCGTGAACTGCTGATTGCATATCTGAATACTGGAACACCGGAGGAACCTGTATGGTCCGCCATTGGAAAGCGCGTTGAGGAGTCCGATGAGGAAATGGACTGGTCCGAGGAGTCTATCAAGGACATTTTTGGGAACACCTGGACCACACTCACAAAGCCCGTCATCACACAGAGCTTCGACCCTATCCCTCTGGATGCCGGGGACGTAGCGGCGGTGAAACTGTGGAATTTGGCAATCAAGGACCAGGACGCACAGGCTCTGGCAAATCAAGATATGCTGATCGGCCACTACTACGCAACATCTGGCGAGTCCAATTTTGCGGAGCGGTACAGTGGCGCATCCGTGTCTGTAACGCGAATTGGTGGCGCTGGCGGCGGAAACCTGGAAATTTCTTGCGACATTACATACGGCGGCACCAGAACGCTTGGGACCGTCACCAATAGCGCAGGAACTGTAACCTTTAGAGCAGACGGAGCGGCCTAAAGACAAGAAAGGGCACAGTACAAAGGAATAGTGCTGTGCCCCCTTTTTGGAGGAATTATGCAGAAGATCACATTTGATACGGGCATTAAAACCTATCAGATCAATGAAAGCGGCGTTTTGCGGTTTAACCCATCTGACCCAAATCTGTACAAGCGGTTCAAGGACCTGCGTGTGGAAATCGAGCAAATCCAAAAGGATTATAACGAACGTTCAAAATCCGCGGAGACCGGAGAGGATGCCATTGACCTGCTGGCCGAGTATGACGCCCGCGTAAAAAAGTCTCTCTCCCATGTGTTCGGTGGGGAAAATGACTTTGACAGCATCCTGAGCGGTGCGAATGTAATGGCTGTTGCCAGTAACGGGGAGTTGGTCATTACAAATTTCTTGGATGCTATGTTCCCCATCGTTGAAGATGGCGTGAAGACCTATGCAAAGATGGAGGCTCAGAAAGCCGTGCAGGAGGCAAGAAATAAATGAGATGGACACTCCCGGTCAATCTTGAAGTTGGTGGAAAAGAATATGCAATCAACGCCGATTACCGGGATATCCTGAACATCATTTCCAGACTTAACGGCGGCGAAAACGAGTTTGTTAAGGTCTATGTGTGCTTGGCCCTGTTTTATCACCAATTTGAAGAAATGCCGGAAAGTGATTATCAAGAAGCGATTGAAAAGCTGCTTTGGTTTATCGCCTGCGGAGAAGAACAGGAGGATAAAAAACGGCCAAAACTGATCGACTGGGAGCAGGACTACCAAATGATCTCCGCCGACATCATCAAGGTGGCTGGGCATGATGTTAGATCGGACTCTTTCTGTCATTGGTGGACCTTTGTTTCTTACTTTATGGGCATTGGGGAAGGGCAGCTTTCCACCGTTGTTTCCATCCGTGACAAGCTCCGGAAACACAAAAAGCTCGAAAAGTGGGAAAAGGAATTTTACAACCAGAACCGCTCAAAAGTTGATCTAAAGCGGCATTACACGGAAGAAGAGGACGAACTTCTGAAAAAACTGCTAGGGAGGTGAGAACATGGCGGCAGCAGATGGCTCTATTATCATTGATGTTCGGGCAAACACACAACAGGCGACAAGTGCGTTGACAAAGCTGGCAAAGTTGGCTGCAACGGCCTTTGCTGTTGATAAAATTATCGACTTTTCCAAACAGGCTATCCAGCTTGGAAGCGATGTTGCGGAAGTCCAGAATGTTGTCGACGTGGCCTTTGGCGATATGTCCAGCGCCGTTGACGAGTTTGCCCAAAACGCCATCACCAACTTCGGCATGAGCGAGCTTGCGGCCAAGCGTACCGCCTCTACATATATGGCAATGGCAAGGAATATGGGCTTGTCGCAAGCAGAGGCGGCAGAGATGTCCTTGACACTCACCGGCCTTACAGGTGATGTGGAATCTTTCTATAACATCTCTCAGGAGCTGGCGGACATTAAGCTGAAATCCGTCTTTACGGGTGAAACGGAGACATTAAAAGACCTGGGCATCGTTATGACCCAAGCCAACCTAGAAGCGTTTGCGCTGTCTCAGGGCATCACCAAAAGTATTTCTGCTATGTCTCAGGCGGAGCTGGTGACTCTGCGCTATAACTTCGTTTTGGATCAGCTGTCTTTGGCCTCCGGTGACTTTATTCGGACGCAAGACAGCTGGGCGAATCAGACCAGAATCCTTTCCATGCAGTGGGAGCAGTTCATGTCCATTGTCGGGCAGGCTCTGATTCAAGTGCTTTTGCCAGTGGTGCAGACTCTGAACCGGATTGTGTCCGCGCTAATCGACATGGCGAACGCTTTTAATGCAGCCATCACGGCTATCTTTGGCGGTGCCAATACGGAAATCACGCAGACGCAAGATAATGTGGGCGCTGTTTCCTCCGGTATTGATGAGGCTGTTGACAATCAGAACGCTTTGACCGATGCCACAAAAGAGACTAACAAGGAGCAGAAAAAGAGTATCGCTTCGTTTGATGAAATCAACAAGCTGACTGGAAATTCTGCAAGCGGCTCAGGTGGCGGAGCGGGAGGAACAGCTGGCGGCGGCCTTTCCAAAATTGAGACTATTACCTCTAATGACATCGTGGAGAGTGCCGCGGAGAGCAAAATCTTAAAGCTGATTGACCGCCTTAAAGATGCATTTAGCCCTCTGGAAGACTCTTTCAAAAAAACGTTCGCCTATATTTCTGAGGGAGTAGGAAAGCTGACTGACGTTTTCCGCGATATGTGGAATGACATCAAGTCTCTTGGACCGCCTCTATATGATTGGTTCAACAATGAGTTTATGGACTTCTTGAACCAGTTTATTCTTACGGCTGGGAATGTTGTCGGAGGGCTTCTGGACTCTGCAGCAATGGTGCTTTCCGACATTTGGAACATCGTAATTTTCCCCACGCTGACAAAGTGGGCTGTTGATATTCTCCCTTTGCTTACTAACATTGCGACGCAGGTTTTGAGTGTGGGAGATGTGCTTTTTGAAAATGTCAAGGCCGTGTTTGACATGATTTGGCAAGATGCGATTGCCCCGGCCATGCAGATCATCCAAGATATTTGGAATGACGTTTGGAACAGCATTATCAAATTCTGGAATACGTGGGGCGCACCTATTTTCGACCAGATCAAACTCGCAATTAGTAACACAACGGCTACTTTCAAAAACATCTGGGACACCATTCTGAAACCAGTGCTGACTACTCTCGGCAATACCTTTACTGAACTTTGGACTTTGCATTTGAAGCCGTTACTCGACAACTTCCTAAACTTTGTGGGGCAAGTTATAAATGCGGGATTGAAAATTTATAATGAACTTATTTTGCCTGCTATAGATTGGATTACAAACCTTTTTGGAGAAGTAATTGTAAAGTATTTAAACAAAGGATCAGACGCATTCTTTTCTTTTTTAGGAATTGTTTCTGATATTGTTAGCGGATTACTTACTCTTTTGGGCGGTGTAATTGAATTTTTAGCAGGTGTATTCACAAGAGATTGGGAATACGCGTGGAACGGAATTTCAAGCGCCTTTTCAAAGGTTTGGGACGGATTTGTACAGACAATCAAAGATGCACTTAATCTTGGAATTTCCCTTGTGAACAAGTTTATTGACTGGATTAACGAGCATCTGGTTATTAGGATTCCGAAAGTCACGATTCCTTTCCTGGGAACGTTTGGCGGTCAGGAAATCCGCCCCTTTACAATCCCGAATATACCGTATCTTGCGCAAGGAGCAGTTATTCCGCCTAACCGGGAGTTCTTGGCGGTGCTGGGCGATCAGAAGCAAGGGACGAACATTGAGGCACCGCTGTCCACGATTGAAAAAGCTTTAGAAAACGTGATGAATCGACGAGGGTATGGCGGCCAGCAAACAGTGATCCTCCAGCTTGACCGTGAGCAGCTTGGCAAAGTGGTCTATGAACTCAATAAAGCCGAGACACGGCGCATAGGGGTAAATCTGGCGGGGGTGTGACATGAGCTACATCAAACTGAATGGAAAAGAGTTTGACGCGGATGTTGCCATTTCCGCATACAACCGAAATTTCAACGTTTTGGACGGCGAGAACGCAGGTCGTGTAATGACTGGCCGGATGGTGCGGGACATCATCGGAACGTATATCGGCCATCAGCTGACAGTGTTTCGCCGGGGCGACAACTACCAGGGCCTTGACGAGTTCTGGGACTACTTGGTGGAACATTCTGTTGATGATTCTGTACAGTTGGAAGCTGCTGATGGGCAAACCACGATCTCGTATGAAGCCTATTACACCAGTGCCTCGCAGGATATGGAGAAGGTGGAAAACGGTATCAACTATTGGGGCGAAATCGAAGTCAGTTTTGTCCCCATGGAAGCGCAGGTGACTCCGTGAGTGTTACTACTGTACTTTACAAGGACATAGCGCCGGGAGCGGACGAGGACGCTTCTGTCTCCACTACGGAGGCCATGTCGTTTTCTACGCCATCGAAACTTTCATTTGGTATCGTGTCGGAACCGACCATTACCTGTGAGCCGAACCACTGGGGCTTGACTGGGGAATATGTCACCGTAGATACACAGGAGGTTGCATTCTGGTCTGCGGAAATGAGTGGTGATGACTGCGCCTTTACAAATAAGCCAGTCATCACGTTTGAAATGGACCAGCAGTATTCCTCCGTCGGCATTACATTGGTGTTTGACACGGCCTCTGGCGACTATTGCCCGTCGGTCAACATCAAGTGGTATCAGGGGGAATCTCTAAAGGCGGACGTGGACTTCACACCCAATGCAGCAACGTATTTCTGCAATCGGAAAGTGCAGAGCTATGACAAAGTGGTCATTACCCTGGGCAGCACGAATCTTCCCAACCGGCGGGCGAAACTGGAACATATTATTTTCGGCGTCTACCGCTATTTTGGGATGTCTGAACTGCGGTCCGCTTCCATCACCAACGAAATGAGCCTGATTTCCACGGAAATGCCAATCTCTACAATGAACTGGACGTTAGACAGCCGGGAAGACGTGGACTTTATGTTCCAGCTGAAGCAGCCTGTAGAGGTCAGGAACGACGATAAACTGATCGGCGTGTACTACATTGACAGCCACACCAGACAGGCGCAAAACCTGTACACAATCGACTGTCAGGACGCTTTTGGAGTGCTGGATGACAGCCCCTTCCCTGGAGGCGTGTACAACGAAAAATCAGCGAAATCTCTATTGGAAGAGATCGTGAATGGACAGTTTTCCATCCAGTATGATGCAGATGTTGAGGACACGGCTTTGACAGGAGTTATTACATCCGGAACTATCCGGACGGCTATACAGCAGGTGTTATTTGCGTGGGGCGTGTGCGTGTCAACTGATGGGCGGGACGGCATCCGAGTATTTAATTTGCCGGGGACTCCTGACGCCATCACAGAGGATTACACGTTTACTGGAGTCACCGTGGACACCAGCGCGCTTGTGACAGAGGTTAGAGTGACCGCCCATGTATATACTCAGGCCGAGAACGGAGGCGTGGAGATCAACGGCGTCAAATACGACGATTCAAAAACAGTTTACACCATTACTAACCCGGATGTAATTGCCACCGATAAGCAAAATGTTATTGAGGTTGGGGACGCCACGCTGGTTTCGCCGGATATCGGGCAAGCAACGGCACAGAGGGTCTATGACTACTATACAAAACGGATTACCACCAATGCGAAGATCGTTTGGACAGGAGAGCTATTAGGCGATTGCGTGACGCTTCCAACCGCATGGGGGACCACTAATGCCGGGAATCTCCGACGCATGGAAGTCAAGCTGTCAAATACCGTTGTGGCGACTGTGGCATCCCTTGGAGGCTAGTATGAGTATGATCGACACGTTGATAACAGACCGAACACAATCCGACGTGACCCGCTGGCGTACTCTGCATGATAAAGGCTGGGACGGAATGACAGAGGGCGAAAAAGTGGAATGGTCTGCCGGAGTGAAAGGAGCTTACAACGCAACGGACCTGAACAGAGTTGGAGAAGCGATTGAATATATCGCTGATTTGTTCGGCGGGTTTGGCTTTCCTATGGCGATTACTCCTAAGACTGGCTGGACTATCAATGATATTCCGACTAGCCAGGATTTGGAGAACTACCTTTCCAACGTGGCGGCAATCCGCTCCATGATGTCCAATATTCCTGTTTATCCTGCTGGGTGGAATGCTCCACCGGAAACCCCTGAAACCATGCAACATCTCACCTATGAGCAGGCGAATGACATCGAGCGGATATTGACCGATATCAATGATTTGCTGGTATGGGTCAGCAACAATCTTCTGTGGGTGTTTGCTGGTGACGTTTACGCCGGCGAATGGTAAGGAGGCAACATGCAAGACAGGATCCCTACTTATCCGGGGCGGGTTAAACTTACTCCTGTCTCCGGTCAAGAGAATACATACGACCTTGTAAGGGCAGACGAGCCGTCACAGGTTGGAACGCCCCTCAGCACGGCTACGCTGTTTAAGCCGGAGACGGAAGCAGTATTTTTTGGGAACACGGCAAACCGCACCGTTAACGACGCCCTATATCTGATTGGCACCACCTTTACGGCAGCTCAAATCCAAGTAACCTACAACGGAGGTGGTAACTGATGGCACAGACACTTGGCAGCGTGGCGGTGGGGAGCATCGTCAAGATCGACGAGAACGGGAGCCCGGCAAACTACATCGTGGTGCATATCGGGAACCCGGATGTAAGGCTGTATGGTAGTGCCTGTGACGGTGCGTGGTTGCTGCGGCAGGATATTGTGGAGAACGTCCAGTGGAACAGCACCAATGCAAATACACTTGTAGGCTCCACAATTATGTCTACGATGGCTGGGTATCTGGGAAGGTATGAAAGCCACATCCAGTCTGCCATCAAGACAGTGAAAATCCCATACCATCCAGGAAATGGAGAACCTTTCTGGAACATCAAAAGTGGAGAAAATGGTTTGGAGTGCAAACTGTTCCCTCTTGGGGGATATGAGGTCGGCCTATCTGACCCAAGCGGAATTATGCCCGCAGACGGCGCGAAGCTGGATTACTTCAAGAGTGGACTTGACGCGGAAGCCAATAGCAAGCGGATTGCTAAACTGAATGGAGCCGCGGCTGCTTGGTGGCTTCGCTCTCCAGTTTCTACGAGCACAGACGGAAAGTTTTACATCTTGCCCGATGGCAGCTTGGGCAGCACCTCGGTAAACCCCTCTTATGGCGCCCTACCTGCCATGATTATGGACCCTACCATCCTAGTTTCGGATGATGGAACGGTTGGCGTTCCGGCGTCCCCCACCGCCTTGAATGTGCCGATTCAGGTCATGCAGGGACGGCAGATCACGGTGAGCTGGTCTGCCGTAGATGGAGCAAGCAGCTACATCCTGGAGCGCAAAGCGAACACGGACGCCGGCTGGGTGCAAGTGTATTCCGGAGCAAACACGAGCTTTGAGGAAGCGGTGGGCACCTGGACAAGCGTTCAGTACCGCGTCAAGTCTTTCGCAAACGGGAAATATGGCGATTATACAACGAGCACATCTGTTTCCGTAGTCCCTCTTTCTGCCCTGGTGATTTCTGGGTCTGACGGCAGTTTGGGCACTCTCACAAATGATGTGCAGTATTCGGTGTCCTCCAGTGGGACCAGCGTTTTAACAGTTACAGAGACCATCAACGGCGTCAACACTCGGACATACACGGCCACCAACGGAGCCGAAAACAAGATTTCGGTGGTGGACCTGCCCACGGGAACGGGCACCATCAAAATTACGGCTTCCACCAATCCCGGCAGCGGCGTGGTGAGCGTGACACGAGAGTGGACGTACACCAAGACGGCACCGACGTTTGCGAATGCGGGCAGCACGGCGCAGCTGCAGCAGAATGGGAAGAACATTTTCCCGCTGACACTGTTGGAGTGCGTGCGTGGGTTAGAAAATATAAACCCCACAAAATACGGACTAGGGAGCAACGCTGCTACCATCCCTGGGAACGATCTGAACAACGCCATATCAGGCGGATTCTATGCGTTCTCGTCAGCAGTGCAGAATATTCCCAGCTTTAAGAGCGGAAAAGTTCTGGTCATGCCGTATACAAGCCTGCAATATTACACGCAAATCGCATTTGCGGCCCTTACTTCCGAAATTGCTATGCGGTTCTGCAATGATGGCAACTGGGGCCCTTGGGAATACCTGAACCCGTTACTGTCTGTCGGAGTCGAGTACCGCACCGTGGAGCGATACAACGGCAAGCCGGTGTATGTCAAAGCGGTGAACTGCGGCATGTTGGTTGGGGATAAATCCGTGGAGCATGGAGTAGCTAATATGAAAGCCTGCATTGAAGTCAATGGTTGTGCCGGCCCACAGAACTTGGTCGGGAACGCAAGTACTGGATCAATTACTGTTGACTCGTCTGTCATTAAAACTGTGGTGTACAGCGATATTCCACATGAAGATTCCATCGTGATTATCAAGTACACCAAAACCACGGATTAAGGAGGGCACTATGAAGATCATCAAATACCAGCTGGCGACAGAGATCAACCACGGCACCCCCGAGGAGCCTGACATCGAGACGGTGCTCTCCGGTGTTACGATGCCCTACACGGAGGCGAATTACGCCATCGCCCAGGCTGAAGCCTATCAAGGGCAGATTACCGTAGAGGACGATGGACAGCCGGAGCCGGCACCGGCCCCGGAGTATGTAACCTATGCAGAACTTGCGAAAGCAATCAGAGAGGGCGTGAACGAAGTATGACAGACAAGCAGTTTGTACTTACCACCATGCGGGATACCGGGCTTGCGAGGGCACAGACCCTCCAGGCCCAAGCCCCGGACATGACGGGGACGGAGCTGTATGCCTCCGAGGACTACATCCCCAGCTTTACGGCGGCCTGTGAGGCCATGAACATGCTGGAACGCAAAGCGGGCTTTGTCTGCCGGTCCACGGCGGGACGTGTGGTGCGTCTCCTCCAACCCTATGACAGCACCATCTACAACACCCAGGAGCCGGAGGAGCTGGAGGCCCAGTGGGGCTTTGTATGGTCCACAGACCCGGCCAAGGCCCTGCCGTTTATCGCCGTCTCCACTTCGCCGTATATGACCGGGGATTGCTGCACCTATGAGGGCCACGTCTGGCGCTCCGGGCAGGACTTCAATGTGTGGGAACCTGGAAGCGTGGGCGTGAAGTGGGAGGATTTGGGGGAGGTGTCCAATGGCTGACGAGAAGTGCGTTAGAGACCCCCGGCATGACTGCTTTGGCCTGGAAGCAGCAGCCCGTCTGGAGGGGCGTATCAAGGCTCTGGAGGACTGGCAGCAGGACTCCAAGAAGTTCCATAATTCGTTCTATGACTGGCAGCGGGAACAGATTGCCCGAGACGCCAAGCTGGACGAGCAGCTTTCCAACATGGATAAAAACATCGAAAAGCTTCTGGCAAAGCAGGAGGAACAGGCGGCAAAACCAGGGCGCCGCTGGGAGGCCATCGTGGACAAGTCCGTGTGGGCGGTGCTGGCGGCTGTGATTGCCTTTGTCCTGGCTCGTATCGGATTATAAGAAAGCGACGCCCCCGAAGGAGCGCCGCAAGCCCGTAGTATTCGTTGTCTCCGTCCATTGCGACTTAACGCGGAGGGAGCGCTATCAAAACAGCACACGTCTGCACAACGGGCAATAACATCTTACATCATTAGAAACCGGCGGTCAAGCCGGATATTTGAAAGGAGCTACCAATCATGAACAAGACCATCAATAACATCATCAATGACTTCAAGAGCGGCAAGATTACTGCGGAGGATGCCAACAAGCTGCTGGTTGAGGCTGGCGCCGGATTCTCCCTGAACCCCGAAAAGAACCCCGATGGCGGATGGACCGAGGCAGAGATGACGGAGGGATTCCTTCCCGGCGAGGAAAAGGAGCCTCTTCCGGACAAAGTAGACATGGGCCGAAATCAGGCGCTTGCCGGACAAGTGGTTCGCCAGAATACCAAGCGCGGAAAGTTTGATGTGACCTATGATGCAGACGGTTATGCCGTCAAGGCCATCCGAGTGTAATCGGGAGGTCTGATATGGACATTTCCTCTCTTGGCATCACCGGAGTGGCGGCTATCACCGTCATCTGCCTGCTGATTGGGCAGGGCGTGAAAGCGTCCTCTCTGGACAGCAAGTTCATCCCTATCATTTGCGGTGTCTGCGGTGCTGTGCTGGGTGTGGTAGGTATGTTCCTTATGCCGGACTTCCCGGCCACGGACTACATCACTGCGGCGGCTGTGGGCATTGTGAGCGGCCTGGCTGCTACCGGAGCCAACCAGGTAATCAAGCAGCTGGGAAGTGACAGTAAATGAGCTACACGCTGAAGGAACAGCTGGCGAACCCCGGGAACTATGGCGGTTCCCGGAACGCCAGCCAAATCCGGTATCTGGTGTACCACTACACGGGGAATGACGGGGACAAAGCTGCTAACAATGCAAATTATTTCAAAAATAACATTGTAAAAGCTTCTGCTCATTATTTTGTTGATGATGCTTTTGTTTATCTTTCTGTTCCAGAAAACAGGATTGCTTATGCTGTTGGTGGTAGTAAGTACGCCAATGCTAGCAAAACTGGTGGCGGCACCATGTACGGCGTCATTACCAACACCAACTCCATCAGCATTGAGATGTGCGACACCATCTGGAACGGTGTTTATCAGGCCAGCGAAGCAACCCTTGCCAACGCTGCCGCCCTGGGCCGGGCACTGATGGAAAAGTACGGCATCCCCATTGAGAACGTGTATCGTCACTTTGATGTGACCGGGAAGCATTGCCCGAGCTATCTCGTCGATGCCGGGAAGTGGGCGGAGTTCAAAGAGAGATTGGAGGAGCCTATGGACATTGAGCAATTGACAGAGGAGCAGCTTCTGCGGCTGGCGGAGCGGATGCAGGCGGCCCTGGGAAAGTGCCCTCTCGGAAGCACCCTGGCGTTGGAACTGGAGGAGGCAAAGGCTCTGGGGATTACGGACGGAAGCAGCCCCAACGCCTTCTGCACCCGTGCCCAGGCAGCGGTGATGGTGAAGAGGGCGAAATAGGAAAAGACTGCGGAGCGGATGAAATGACAGAAAGGACGTGAAACTGTGGCAACTGCCCGTGTCAGATTACCGGATAGCCTGGATGGCCTTATGCGCTCCCAAATGGAGACGGCCATCCGGGAAGCTAATCTTGGGAACGACGATACGGACATTGCCCGGCGCTACCTGATCGACCAAGTCCCGCAAATCGATATTGCAGCGGAGTTCGGCTGGGAGCGGTCTACCATCTCTCACCGAGTCAAACGGATTCTTCACAAAGTTGAAAGCACAGCTCAAAAACTACATTTCACATAACTTCACCTAAACCCCGCTTGGGCACCACCCAGGCGGGGTCTTTTTTTGCGAAAATATCATCAGGAGGACGTAAGGGACAAGGGCTGGTACACGTCGCCGCCCTCCTTGCGGCCTCCTGATTTTTTATATAAGGACGTGTTGATTTTGATTTTGAACGGTTCTGAATTGATTGCCCGTCTGGTGGCCTGCGGCTTTACGGAGTCCGCAGCAAGAGACACCTGCGAGAAGTATGCGGCGGAGGGAGACTTCTCCGGCCTTGAAGGGTTTATCCGGCAGAACGAGCTTTTTTATGATGACAGGAAACAGTACGTTTGAATATTACAACGCCAATAGAGACGGAAAGAACGTGGGCGATTGCACCGTCAGAGCAATTTCCGTTGCCCTGGATCAGGATTGGGACACCACCTATTGGGGCTTGTGCTGGGAGGGTTACCTTGCCGCAGATATGCCGTCAGGCAATCCGGTTTGGGGCAAATATCTCCGCCGTAAAGGCTGGCGGCGCTATCTGCCGGAGTACGAGGATATGACTGTACAGGAGTTCGCTCATGAGCATCCCTATGGCGTCTATCTGCTGGCCTTGGACACTCACATCGTCTGCGTCTTTGACGGGCGCATCGTAGACACTTGGAACAGCGGCGGAAAGACCGTGCTGTATTACTGGATGGAGGATTGAATATGCCGTATCAATATATGCCCGGCTATCAGCCGTATTATCAGCCGCCCATGGCGGACCAGCTGACGCAGCTGCGGCAGTCCTATCAGCCCATGCAGCAGCCGCAGCAAGCCCCGGCATCTCCGTCTATTGTGTGGGTGCAGAGCGAGATGGAGGCGGCTAATTATCTAGTCGCTCCAAACTCCGCCGTTACGTTATGGGACAGCAACTCTCCAGTGGTCTATCTCAAACAGGCGGACGCAAGCGGCAAGCCCAGCATGAAGATATATGACCTCGTAGAGCGCAATCAGAGGCTCGTACAGGCCCCACAGGCTCCGGCGGTAGAGTATGCGCCCCTGTCTCGTCTGGAGGCCCTGGAGGCCCGCCTGGATGCGCTGGCGGCAAAAGATAAGGAGGATACGGAATGAATCCCTTTTTCCAGGCGATGGGCGGCAACAGACAGCCCAACATGATGCAGCAGTTTCAGCAGTTCATGAACCAGATGAAGGGGAAGGACCCTAACGCCATGATACAAGAAATGGTATCCTCTGGCCGCATTTCTCAAGATCAGCTCAACCAAGTCCAAAAGCAGGCCCAGCAGATGCAGGGCATGTTTGAGGGGATGCGGGGGATGTTTGGGAAGTAAGTCTAAACTACTCTCTAAAGCTATAAAGTAAGTTTAGAGTTCAGAATCTAAATAAAAAAGTTAAGAAAACGCTTTCCCTTCTTCAAATCGCAAGAGAAATATGCCAACTATAGTTGCAATCTTTTGTGACTTAGTTTCAATTTGGTTTTAATCTAGTCTCAAAATCCCGGCCGGGTTTTGAAAATAAATCTACAAAGGAGATAACACAATGAGTCTTTCTTCTGACGGCGCTGTGATGACCATGCCCGTGACTCCTGCCTATCAGGGCGGAAACGGCGGTTTCGGCGGTTGGGGCGGCGATTGGGCCTCCTGGATTATCCTGTTCCTGATCTTCGGTATGTTCGGCTGGGGCGGCTATGGCGGCGGCTGGGGTGGTAACTCCGGCAATGGCCTGGGTTCTCCCTCTGGTCAGGGCTGGGCCACCAGGGCCGACATCAACGAGGGCTTCGCCCTGAACGGCCTCCAGAACGGCCAGACCTCCATCCGGGATGCCGTGAGCAACGGCTTCCATGGCGTGGATACCGCTGTGTGCAACCTGGGCTATCAGACGCAGGCGGGCTTTAACGCCCTCGGCGCCCAGCTGGCGCAGTGCTGCTGCGATACTCAGCGGAGCATTGACGGTGTCCGCTATGACATGGCTACTCAGGCTTGCGATACCCGCAACACCATCCAGTCCAGCACCCGCGACATCATCGACAACGCCAATGCCAACAGCCGCGCGATCCTGGACTTCCTGACCCAGGACAAGATCGCTACTCTGACGGCTGAAAACCAGAGCCTGAAGTTCCAGGCTTCTCAGGCGGCGCAGAACGCTTTCTTCAGCGCCAATCAGGAGGCCCAGACCGCTGAACTGATTCGCCGAATCAATCCCATGCCTGTCCCGGCCTATCAGGTGCCCAATCCTTATGCCGGATGTGGGTGCAATCCCTGCGGCTGCGGCTGCTAAAACCCAATACATCAACTTGTAAGAAAGGCTTACATGTTCGGCCCCGTGCCGATTTTGAACCATGCGGCGGGGGCAATAGCCTCCGCCGACTTTTTTGAAAGGAATGAAGTTTATGGCTGAATACAGCAACAGCGCAATCGTAACCGTTGCCGCTGGTCAGAACGTGCCTTTTACCGAGGAGGCCAACACAGGCAAGCCCTGCATTGTGCATCGAGAAGGCGCTGGGCTGGTGACTCTTCGCGGGCTCACGAACCAGTGCCGGGCAAAATTCAAAGTCTCCTTTGGAGCGAATATTGCTATCCCCACCGGTGGGACCGTGGAGGCCATCACGGCAGCGATCTCCATCAATGGTGAGGCGCTGAACGCTTCCACCGCTACCGTCACCCCGGCTGCCGCAGAGGATTTCTTCAATATTTATGTTTCCGCTGTGGTGGATGTCCCCCGTGGCTGCTGTGTCACCGTCGCCGCAAAGAACACCAGTACGCAGCCCATCCTCGTTGCCAACAGTAATTTTATTGTTGAGCGTGTGGCTTGAAAGGAGAGTCAAGAATGTATATGCATGAACTGAAAGAAAAGCTCTGCGAAGAGTTGGAGGAGATCGCCCGCAAGCCTGAGATGGGAGCCGGGGATTTGGAACTGGTTCACAAGCTCACCGATACCGTTAAGAACATCGACAAGATCGTGATGCTGGAAGAGGGCGATGGGTACAGCCGGGCCGGGAACTGGGAGGCCGATATGCGCGGCACTTATGCCCGCGGCTCCAGCTACCGCGGCCGGAAGCGGGATTCCATGGGACGTTATAGCCGGGATGGGCGCATGGGTGGATACAGCCGCCACGACTCCAAAGAGGCTATGATGGAGCAGGCTCAGGAGATGATGGATAACGCTACTACTGAGAGGGAGCGCGACGCCATTCGCCGCTTTATGTCCGAACTGGGTCGGGATTGATAGGGGGTGCCCCCTATGCTAGACCCCAAAGAGATCGACATTGAGATTGCGCGTCTCGAATATGGAGAAAGCAGCTATCCCGCATACGCTAAATTAGCAACCTTGTACACCATCAAGAACCAGATGCAGAAGCAAGAACCGGAAATGCAAAATCGCACCTATGAGCAAGCCTATTCTGCGGCTCCGGCTGAAATACCTGTAGAGGTCGGGAGATACGGAGACAGCGAATTTCTCCGCGAGGTTGAAGGGAGAAACGAGGAGCAGGTATGGGGCATTATGGATGACTTGATGGACACGCTACAAGTTGCTAACCCGAGAGTATATAATGGGGTAATGCGGAAAATCAGAGCTCTATAAAGTCAAAGTCCGCCCTCAGAAATGGGGGCGGATTTCATGTGTAATTTTATCTGTAATTGTATGTAAATTTCTATGCTTTTGTGTTAAGACATATAACGAACAGTGATATTTTTTAGAAAACTGAAAACGGCTAAAAGCACTGCGGCACAAAGAAAAACCTCGCAACCGTGACGGTTGCGAGGTTTTCTGCTTTGGTGACCCGTCGGGGATTCGAACCCCGATAGTTAATGAATAAAACTATTGGAAATAAAGGAATTTCTCTAATCTGTCTGTAAATTTATCTGCAATTTGGATTCGAAATAGCCATTTACTTTGCGCGCGGTTGCCCTTTGTTCGGAGCTGATTGTATGCTGGTAGACGGTTTTTAACATATTGTCAGTGGCGTGTCCCATGCGCTCCTCCGCGTACTTGTTTGGTATTCCAAGGGCCAGCATGACGGAGGCGTTAATATGGCGCAGATCGTGGAAGCGGTAGTGCTGGACGCTAGCCTTTTTGCAGATGGTTTGGAATCGACAATACAGGGCGCGGCGTGAAAGATTTACAATATACTCCCCATTATGCGGTGCTGCTGCAATCAAATTTTGAAGATACTGTGGGAGATCAAGGTCCCGTTTGGAGATATATGTTTTGGTCGTCTTAACGCCCTCGTCCACTTTTGCACGCCGGATGTGGAGGACATCACCGTCAACATCTTCCCACTTGAGGCCCAAGATTTCGGACATACGCAAACCAAGCCAGAGAGCAAGCATGATCGGGAGCTCGTTTTCGGTACCCTTACACGCCTTCATGATGGCCCCTATATCATCATCTGACGGGATAGAAATTTCATAGCGTACCTTTTGCGGGAGAGTGGTTCTAAGAGCTATGTCTGGCCTGTAAACTGCTAATGTAGCACTTAGTAGTCCATGAGCGTTTCGGACAGTCTTGGGAGATTTATTCCGAGCCATCATATTGATAGACCGCTGGACGATTTGCGGCGTGAGGCGGTCCAAATCAATATCCATGATGTCCTGTAAAGCGTTCGCACGTATCCTCTTATATCCGGCAATTGTGGCTGGAGACAAAACGGCGTCCTTACTTTCTACATATTGGTCTATAGCCTCACCAACAGTTAGTCCTGTCTTTTTCCTGGCCGCTTTAGCTCCGGACTTTATCGCTGCTGCCTGATTTTCTGCCTCTTTTTTTGTTGGGGCGGTAATGGATATTCTCTCCCCGGCTATCATAACGCTAACATTCCAGTTACCAGATGGGAGCTTTTTGGCGCTTGGCAGCTTCAAGCAGATCACCTCCTAAGAGTACGCCGCCAGGGGAGACCTGACGGCGGTTTTTTATTGGGCTTTCTTCAACTCATTGATCTGCTGCGTATGTAACTCCACCGCTTTTTCCAGATCGTCCACCCGGTACTCCAAGATGTCTATGGCTTCTTTAGGAACAGGATTGATCTGCTCACTGAGGGCTTGGAATTTTGGGTCAAAATAGGACTCCATAAGCACCATAGTTTCACTGATGATTTCTTTTTTCTGCCGGGCCATCTTCTGGTCCATACGGGATTCTAGCCCGGTCATCAACTGTGCAATAGCCTGTAAGTCTTTTTCGTCTAACATTTTGCGGTCTCCTTATCAAAAGGGATATCTGAATTTTTTTATTCTGCCATTTCGCTAGAATGCGCTTCTTGGATAATGTCACCAGTATCGGCATTTACAAAAGAAACTGTCACATCGTCAACCGGGGTCCCGTTAAACGCATTATACAGGCCTCCCAAGACATAGAAGCCAAGTACAGAAACAGACTCGGAAATCCCAACTTCGTTAGTAGATAACTTTACAGTAAAGTGCGTGTAATCATCGTTGGATGTCACTTCTACAAATGTGGGATATGTCTCCGGATCAATCATTTCCGCCATGGATTCGTCAATACTTTCGCGGATGCCGGCCATCATTTCGTCGTGCTTGGATTTTGACATGATGTAAGTCGCACTGCCGTCATCATTTAACGTAATAGACTTAATTCCCTCTTCTTTCGCGGTTTCATCAAGGGTTTCTTGGGTTGTTCCTTCTTCCAGGAAATCAGCAGGTACAGTGATTTCTACATTCAATAATCCTTCGTCTACCTCAATAGATTGAGTTTCTTTGTTTTCAGAGTCTCCTTCTGTGTTCTGCTGCGCATCATTAGAAGAGCCTCCGCACCCAGCAAGAGATAAACAAATGATTATTGACAAAGCAAAAAATATCGTTTTCTTCATCTTCAATTCTCCAGTTTTATACATAGTACGGATTTGGCTTCATTAAAATTGCAATCAAATCAATAATGCACCCGATCAATAATAAGCCACCAGTAAAGATATAAATGACGCCCATTAATATTTTCCCTTCATAGAATTTATGAGCGCCAAAAACTCCAAGGAAAAGGCAGAGGACGAAAGCTACCCATTTGTTTTTTTCTTTCCCTCGGTTCTCCATTTTGACATCAACAGTATTTGTGTTGGTATTTGTATTATTTATCACAACGGGCTGCTGATTTGCCTTTAAATCTTCAACTTGCTTCCCGCAAATCGGGCATACGATGCAATCTTTATCTATCTGTTGGCCGCAATGCTTACAAAACTTTTTCCCAGGTTGTAAAATCTCATTTTCCATTTTATCCCCTCCGTATTCAACTATTTTCCAATCCATTCAGGGTCAACGACACCCAACACTTTTCCTAGACCCTGAACGTTATCACTCATTGGAACTGGTTCAATAGACGGGTTTAGCGAAATCAGGCAGTCTTTTCCGCGCTTTTTCACATGCGGTTTCCCATCAATTAGAAAAAGCCCAATTTCCCCTTCAAACACATCTGGCTGTTTCTGAACCATCAAAAGATCGCCTTTAGAATATGGAGGGACAAGGGACTCATCGATTCTGACTAGAAAATCAGCTCGCTCCATTTCTGCGCATTTTCTTATCTTCATACGGTGGGACGGTGATGCAAAATATTCTTCTCTTGTCATTTAAATATCCCTCTTTCAGTATTAGACCACAAGATGTAGGTCAACACCAAAATATGGAAAAATATATTGGCGTTTTTCTCTAATTGATTATAAGAATAAGAGATGCTATACTAACAGTCACTAAAACAAATGTTCGATATTGGGAGAATACAAAATGACTGCATGGGATGTCTTACTCAAATGTGGAATTTGTGAATTGCCAGTTGATTTGAGAAAGGTTTGCAAAGGACTTGGAATTGGCCTTTTTTCATACAGTCAGGGGTATTCTATTATCCAAAAACTTGGGTTAGTTCATCATACCATTGGAGCCGATGGCTTTTTGTTCCAAACAGATGGCGTATCAATTGCCTTTTATAACCAACAACAACCGTTAACACGACGGAATTTCACGATTGCACATGAAATCGGGCACTTTGCTCTGGGCCATGCGTGCATAGAAGGCGCAGTCAGGCGCGAACCGGGAAACAAAAACGATCCCGAAGAAAAGGAGGCAAATCTTTTCAGTTCTATGTTATTGGCGCCTACTTGCGTCTTGCGCGGGATGAAGGTAGATAGTGCCTATTCTATCGAGAATTTATGTGCAATCAGTTATCAGGCAGCAAATATTAGTTGGGATAAGCTGCAACGGCTTTGCGCCCTAGATGATACATACATGGCCGAACGTGGATATTCTTACTTTTTTAGATCGTCAACCGAATGGAAAGTCTACAAGCAGTTTGAGCCATTTATTAAAAATCATCTAGCGAACCATCAAATATCTCTTCGTCGTTGACAAATGGCATAACATCAATGATTTTTCTGAGTGCGTCCATTTGATCTTTTGTATAAGTCCGTTTAACTTTCTTTCCATCTCGCCCAATAATAATGGCTTCTTCGAGCTCGTCTCCAGATGTGGAGGCGGGCCTTTCTTTTTGCGCACTTTCTGACTGCCCAACTAATTCTTCAAAACTCATTTTTAGGGCAGAAGCAGCCGCCATGAGTTTTCGCTTGCTTGGCTGAAAGGTACCCGTATTCCACTGCGAATATGTCGCAGAAGATATTCCGGACTTTTCATAAAACTCTTTTTTAGAGATCCCGAGTTCTATTCTTCGCATTTCTATTTTCTTTAGAATTTTAGAAACGTCCATAAAGCACCTCTAATTTTGTGCAAAACATAAAAAACGAGAAAAAGCTAAGTATAAACTTGACTTTGTATTAAAACGAGTATATACTAAGTTTAGCTTCAAAGGGCAATAAAAAACCAAGCCCACAATTTAGCGGACCTTCTAATTTATTATATTAGCTGGTACTTCTATATTAAGTTAAGTCTGCTAAATTGTCAAGTAAAACTTAGTATTGGGGGGTGAAATTAGTGGGTTTTAGAAGCGCCAGAATTCAAGCGGGTTTATCTGTGGCACAAGTGATGAAAATTTTGTCTGTTTCGGATGCAGCCGTATACCAATGGGAAACGGGGGAAACAACTCCAAACGCAAAAAGGCTTCCGGAAATTGCAAAACTCTACGGCGTAACCGTAGACGAGCTTCTTTCAGATCAGAATGAGGGGTGAGGAAGGGGGAAGGAACGGTGAAATTTGACAGGCAGACATGGGATAACCGCGGACAAGGAAAGTTTCTCAAGGGTTATCGTATTTGTGTCCGACAGTATAACCAGGGGAGGAACGCAAATTTCTACTTAGAGGCATGGGGAGACAGCCTCCATGGGAAACCTGCTCCATCTGTTGGCCGAACAATCTCGGGAAAGGGGCCGCAGGCCAGAGACCGCGCAATTTCTGAGGCACTC
>ERZ773241.506-NODE-506-length-44026-cov-4.749767_pt1 | contig 44026 bp, 30 predicted proteins | sample MGYA00580989_ERZ773241 | MGnify/ENA primary metagenome ERZ773241 (study PRJEB29015, sample SAMEA2737804) | human gut metagenome | biome: human gut; feature: human-associated habitat; material: faeces | place: China | collected 2012 ... | reverse complement strand
GTGCCGCGCTGGCGAACGATGATGTTGCCCGCCTTTGCGAACTGACCGCCGAACAGTTTGATGCCGAGTCGCTTGCTTTCCGACTCACGGCCGTTCTTCGAACTACCTACACCTTTCTTGTGTGCCATTTCTCTTCAGTTTTAAAGGTTATGCAACAATTTCCTCGACAAGGACCTGTGTCAGATACTGACGGTGGCCGTTGCACTTCTGATATCCCGTTCTGCGCTTTTTCTTGAAGACCAGGACTTTTTCGTCCTTCAGATGCTTCAGGATCTTGCACTTCACCGAGGCGCCTTTCACTACAGGTGCACCTACTTTGACCTGACCGTCGTTGTCTGTGAGCAGGACTTTGTCGAAACTTACGGACGAATTTTCTTCGCCCTGAAGACGGTGGACATAAAGTTTCCGACCTTTCTCAGCTTTAAATTGCTGACCTGCAATCTCTACTATAACGTACATTTAATGCGATATATGTATTTGAACATAATTCAGAGTGCAAATATACGCATATTTATTTTATAAGCAACATCCCGCGCGAATTTTTTTCGGCACGGTCGGCTCTGGCATGGTTTTGGGCGGGGTCGCCGCGGACAGTGCCGCATGACGCCGTGCCGTCCCTGCAACAGCGGGCGCCCCGCACAGGAGGTTTTGTCTTGCGCCGAAGCTGCCCGGGGAGGTTCGGCGTGAAATAGCTGTTAAAAATTTCACAATGTCATAAATTCTTGTTACCTTTACCATGGCAACCGAAGTTACCGAACTCAAAAGAAGAGCTACGATGATAAACGACAAGGTGAGGATGTACCTGCTGCCGCCGCTCATCAATGCGGCAGTCAGGGCCGGAGCCTCGATAATGAATGTCTATAAAAACCTCGACGATTACGATATAAGCCTCAAAGACGACAAGACGCCGATCACGCTCGCCGACCGGCTGGCGCACAAAACCATCCGCGAATACCTGGGCCCGACGCGCATCCCGATCCTGAGCGAGGAGGGGCGCGAGATGCTCTACGACGAGCGCCGCAACTGGGAGCTCTACTGGCTGGTCGACCCGCTCGACGGGACGGTCGAATTTATCAAGGGGAACAATGAATTTACGGTCAACATCGCCCTGATGGAGAACAATGTCTGCATGGGGGCGGTGATTTACGTGCCCTATTTCGAGAAGCTGTATATCGCGGGGCGGGATGCAGGCTCGTATGTCAAGGAGCATGTGGCGCCCGATTCCGGGGCGGAATATACCTACGACGAGATCGTCACCGGGTGGACGCGCCTGCCGTTGGAGTGCGAGGCCGTGCGTCCGCATCCCCGCCTGCGTGTGGCCGTGTCGCGCTCGCACCAGACACCCGAGACCGCCGAGCATATCGCCCGCCTGCGCGCGACGCACCCCGACCTGGAGATCGTCGAACAGGGCAGTTCGTATAAGTTCTGCCTGCTGGCCGAGGGGCGGGTCGACTATTATGTCCGCACGACGCATACTTACGAGTGGGACACGGCGGCCGGGGAGCTGATCCTCGCCGAGGCCGGCGGCCGGACGCGCACGCTGCCCGACGACGGGGTGCTGCGCTACAACGAAAAAGACCTGCGCAACCCGTGGTTCGTCTGCCGGTCGAAGTACTGCGTGATATAAAACGGCTCGGGCGACGGAGCCGCAGGCAATTCGGATACGGCCGAACGCCGGGCCGGTAATCCTGTGCGGCATGATGCGTTGCCAAAGAGCGCCCGGCATAACGGGGCGTACCGATATGAAAAAGAGGAGCGTCACTCCTCTTTTTTCGTTGTCTGTTCGATGTCGCACGCCGAGCAGTTGCCCGAACAGCCCGCGTCGGCGCAGTCTGTTTGTCCGGAGTCCTCGCGCGATTCCTGCACGGCGCACCGGATGCCCAGCCGCTGCATGTTCTTGTTGGTCGATATTTCCGAGTCGATATGGTGTCCCTTGATCATCAGCGTCAGCGACATGCCCACGACGAAGAGGGCTACGGCGCCCAGGGCGAAGAGGAAAACGATTAACCACGTTGGCATAACGGTAAGGTATTTTTATGTGCTGAAATTTTGGCTTTCGGTCACAAATGTATACATTTGTAAGATAAATTGCAAAAATGCTGCCTTATCCTGTCGGCGGGCGGCGCAGAAACGAAACGACAACAGACGCAATACTATGAAAATCGTGATAGCGGGTGCGGGCGAGATGGGGAGCCATCTGGCGAAAATGCTCAGTGGCAACGGCCACGACATCACCATCATCGACGCCGACCAGAAGCTGCTTTCCGACGTGGGGAGCCTTGCCGACGTGATTTCGGTCGAGGGCGATTCGACGACCTTCGCCGTGCTCCGCAAGGCGCAGGTGCGCAAGTGCGACCTGTTCATCGCCGTGAACCACGTGGAGAACGACAATGTCGTGGCGGCGATGCTGGCCAAGAAGCTCGGGGCCAAAAAAGCCATCGCCCGCATCGACAACAACGAATACCTGGAACCCAACAACAAGGAGATGTTCATCGACATGGGCATCGACTACCTGTTCTACCCCGAGAAGGTCGCGGCCAGCGAGGTCATCAACCTCCTGGGGCATACCTCGACCACGGAATTCGTCGATTTTTCGAGCGGCAAGCTCTCGCTGGTGGTTTTCCACCTGGAGCCGACCTCGCCCCTGGTGGGCAAGCCGCTGGAGGGGTTCGACGACGACGAGGCGCCGCTGAGCTACCGCACGGTGGCCATCACGCGCGGCGGGCAGACGATCATCCCGCGCCGCGGCGAATTGTTCATGGAGGGCGATGCGATCTATGTGATCGCCCGCCAGGATGCCGTGAAACAGGTCATGGAGTTTTCGGGACAGTCGAACATCGAGATCAAGAACATGATGATTCTGGGCGGGTCGCGCATCGGCATCCGCATCGCCACGGAGCTGCAGGACGAGGTGAACATCAAGCTCATCGACTACAACGCCGAGAAGGCCTACCGGCTGGCGGAGATGCTCGAAAAGACCCTCATCATCAACGAGGACGGCCGCAACACCGAGGCCATGATGGAAGAGGGGCTTTCGAACATGGACGCCTTCGTGGCCGTGACGGGGCGCAGCGAAACCAACATCCTCGCGGCGATGCTCGCCAAGCGCATGGGCGTCAAGAAGGTGATCGCCGAGGTCGAGAACCTCAATTACATCAACCTGGCCGAGTCGATCGGCATCGACACGATCATCAACAAGAAACTGGTTACGGCGTCGAACATCTTCCGCTTCACGATGTCGACCGACGTGCAGGCCATCAAGTGCCTTACGGGCAGCGACGCCGAGGTGCTGGAATTCATCGTCAAGCCCAATGCGCCGGCCGTGAAGAGCCGCATCAAAGACCTGGGGCTGCCCGAGGACACGATCATCGGCGGCATCGTGCGCGGCGACAAGGTCTTCATCGCCGTGGACAACATGGAAATCAACCCCTACGACCGCGTGGTGGTCTTCGCCATGCCTGCGTCGGTGGGCAAAGTGGGATACTTTTTTAACTGACGACGGTGCTGTCGGGCCCGGCGTGCGCCGGGGCCCGCACACCGGCGGAAAATGAAACCGAACAGACAAGTGTCGTTTAGAAGCATATTATTCAAGGCCTGGTTTTCGCAGCGCGAGCGGGCTATCGACCGTTTCCGGCGCCGTCCTGCCGAGACGCAGGAGCGTATCTTCAGGCAGTTGCTGCGCCGCGGGCGCGGGACGGAATTCGGGTGGAGGTACGACCTGGGGCATGTCCGCAGCGTGGAGCAGTTCCAGTCGATGGTCGAGACGTTCGATTACGAAACCTTCAAACCCTATATCGAAAAGATGCTGGCCGGGGAGCGTAACGTCACCGCGCCGGGGCGGGTGAAACTCTTTGCCCGCTCGTCGGGCACGACTTCCGACCGGAGCAAGTACATCCCCGTCACGGAGGAGTCGCTCTGGTGGAATCACACGCTCGGCATGCGGGACGTGGCGACGGTATTCGCGGCCAACAACCCGAAAACGAAGGTCTTCGACGGCAAGACGCTGACCCTCGGCGGGTCGTGCAGCCGCGAGGGGCGCAACCTTGTGGGTGACCTATCGGCGGTGCTGATCCACGAAACGACGTTCTGGAGCGGCTGGTTCCGGGCGCCGCGCACCGCCACGGCGATCATCCCCGATTTCGACCGCAAGGTCGAGGCCATCTGCCGCGAGTGCACGGGCGAAAATATCACGGCCTTCGCCGGGGTGCCGTCGTGGAACCTGGCGATGATGCGCCGCGTGCTGGATTATACGGGGCGGGAGAACCTGCTCGAAGTGTGGCCCAACCTCTGCATGTTCGCCCACGGGGGCGTGGAGTTCGCCCCCTACCGCCGTTCGTTCGAGGCGCTGATCCCTTCGGACAGGATGCAGTACATGGAGACCTACAACGCCTCGGAAGGGTTCTTCGCGCTGGCCGACGACCCGTCGCGGAGCGACATGCTGCTGATGCTCGACTACGGCAATTTCTTCGAGTTCCGCAGCGGGGATACCGTCGTGCCGCTCGAAGGCGTGGAATGCGGCAAGGTCTACGCCATGCTCATCACGTCGAACAACGGCCTGTGGCGCTACGAGATCGGCGATACGGTGGAATTCACTTCGACGAATCCCTACCGCATTCGTTTCGCGGGGCGTACGAGACAGTATATCAATGTCTTCGGTGAGGAATTGATCGTCGACAACGCCGACCGCGCACTGCTGGCCGCCTGCAACGAAACGGGGGCCGTGGTCGGGGAATATACCGTGGCGCCGTGCTACATGTCGCTGCGCGAGCGGGGTGCCCACGAATGGATCCTGGAGTTCGAGCGCGAGCCCGACAGCCGCGAGCATTTCGCCGAGGCGCTCGACCGCGAACTGCGGGCCGTGAATTCGGACTACGACGCCAAACGCCGCACGACGCTCGAGCGGCAGCGGCTGACGGTCGTCGGCCACGGCCGTTTCCTCGCGTGGATGCGTGCCCGGGGCAAGAACAAGGTGCCGCGGCTGGTCAACGACCGCCGTGTGGCCGACGAGATACTGGCGTTCGGCGGGGAAGCGAAGTGACGGCGTGTGTTGCTGCGGCGTAATGCCGTGATGTACCGCTGCGGAGCACTCCGGTGGCCGTCCGGAGCGGCCGGGCAGTATTTAGGATGTAAAACAAATATCGTATAATATGTATATAGCCATTGCAGGCAATATCGGAAGCGGGAAGACCACGCTGACCCGGATTCTGACCGAGCGTTACAACGCCAAAGCCTACCTCGAGGAGTGCAACAACCCCTACATCGGCGATTTCTACGAGGACATGAACCGCTGGTCGTTCAATTTGCAGATTTATTTCCTCGGGAGCCGCATCCAGCAGACGATGGACATGCTGGCCGACAACCGCGATTCGGGGGCGATCTTCCAGGATCGCACGATCTACGAGGATGCGCATATCTTCGCGGACAACCTCCACGAAATGGGGCTGATGGCCTCGCGCGACATCGAAACCTACATGAAACTGTTCCGGCTGATGACCACGCTCATCCCCAAGCCCGACCTGCTGATCTACCTCAAGGCGAGCGTGCCGACGCTCATTTCGCAGATCCGCAAGCGCGGCCGCGAATACGAGATGAACATCGACGAATTGTACCTCAAGCGTCTGAACGACAAGTATAACAACTGGATCGACAACATTTACGAAGGCGATGTGCTGGTCGTCGACAAAGACCATGAGGATTTCGTCTCCGACCCTACGGTGCTGGAGAAGATATGTGCGCACCTCGATGCGCTCGAAAACAGATAGCGACGCATGACGCTGCCTGAGAAATTCGCCGCACGCGTCCTTTCGGAGCTGGGGCCGGAAGAGGGGGCGGCGCTGTGCGCCGCACTCGATACCGAGCCGCCCGTGTCCGTGCGGCTGAACCCTGCCAAATGTGCCGGTGCGGCCGAACCCGGAGCGGTGCAGGACGGCACCGGGGCGGTACCGGGAGGATACGGATCGCCGCAGGGAAACTCCGGGACGGATGTGCCCGCCCCGCTTCCGGTTTTGCGAAACGCCGACGGCCGTGTACCCTGGTGCGCCGACGGGTATTACCTGGCGGTGCGGCCGCAGTTCACCTTCGACAGCGATTTCCATGCCGGGGCATATTACGTGCAGGAGGCGTCGTCGCAGTTCGTGGGGCACCTGATGGGCGGAAAGGGAGTTGCGGGGAAGCGAATCCTCGACCTTTGCGCCGCCCCGGGCGGCAAGACGACGCTCTATGCCTCGCTCGCGGGGCCCGACGGGCTGGTCGTCGCCAACGAGATCGACCGCCGCCGTGCGCAGGTACTGGCGGACAACGTCCGCAAGTGGGGTACGGGCAATGTCGCCGTGACGACCTGCGAACCCCGGCTACTGGGTGACTTCGAGGCGTGGTTCGACGTGGTGGCCGTGGATGCCCCCTGCTCGGGCGAAGGGATGTTCCGCAAGGATGCACAGGCCTGCGCCGAATGGAGCGAGGGGAATGTAAAGCTCTGTGCCGCAAGGCAGGACGGGATATTACGTGAAGCATGGCGTGCGCTCAAACCCGGTGGCAGGCTGATATACAGCACCTGCACCTTCAACCGCGACGAGGACGAAGGCGCTTTGGAGCGTATGCTCGCATGGGCGGGCGACGAGGTCGCAGAGGCGGAAGACATGGCTGTCGACGGGGCGTGGGGGATCGTCTGCGGCCGGGTGGGGGCTTTCCGCACCTACCGGTTCTATCCCCACCAGGTGCGTGGCGAGGGTTTTTTCGCCGCCGTGGCCTGCAAGGCTTATGATGCCGGCGGCCGTTGCCGCACCCCGAAGGCGCGGCGCACGGTATTTGCGCAGGTGGACAAGGCCTCGGCGGCGGAGCTGCGCCGTTGGGTGCGCACGCCGGAACGGATGTGCTTCGCGGCGGTGGGTGATACCTGCTACGGATATTACGTCGCGCAGGCCGAGGCCGTGAAGGCGCTCGGCGAAGCGCTGCCCGTGATCTATGCGGGCGTGGCGATGGGGCAGCTCTTCAAGGGAAGCCTTCGGCCCGATCCGGCGCTGGCGTTCTTCTGCGGGTTGAACCGCGAGGCGGTGCCCGCGGCGGAGCTGGACGAGGCGCAGGCGCTGTGCTACCTGCGCAGGCAGGAGGTCGCCGCCGGGGCGTTTGCCGAAGGGGTGAACCTGGTCTGTGCCCGCGGGCGGGCGCTCGGGTTTGCGAAGCGGATCGGTAACCGGGTGAACAACATGTACCCCAATACATTGCGAATTATTAAACGATAGATATGGCCGAGAAACTTTTTTATTCGATGGGCGAAGTGGCCGAGATGTTCGACGTCAATGCGTCGCTGATCCGCCACTGGGAGTCGCAGTTCAGCGTCATCCGCCCCAAGCGCAACAAGAAAGGCAACCGTCTCTTCTCGCCGCAGGATGTGGAGAATCTCAAACTGATCTACCACCTGGTCAAGGAGCGGGGCATGACCCTCGAGGGCGCCAAGAAGGCCCTGAAACAGAAGCCTGCGACCGAGGGCGGCGTGCAGCGCGATGCCGAGCTGATGGAGCGCCTGCAACGCATCCGTGCGCTGCTGGTCGAGGTGCGTGAAGACCTGAAGGCGGGCCAGGGCGAACTCCTCGCCGACGGGGATGCCGAAGTCCCGGCGGCGGAGGCCGGGGCGGCAGTGCCCCGTCGCAAGGCGAAACCCGTGGTGAAGATCGTCCCGGAGGATGCCGCGGCGCAGGGGGCTGCCGAACCCGGGCAGCCCGCGTCGAAGCGTCCGCGCAAGCCCCGCCGCAAGAAGGAGGAGCCGGAACACAAGGAGCTCTTCGCCTTTTACGAACAGTCGCTCTTTTAGGGGCGCAACGGGCGCCGCATCCCTTGGGGAAGGCTGCGCAGCAAGGCGGAACGCGCAGTGCCGCGGCCGCAGGGCGGATGGCCCCGCCGGGGCGGAAAAAATGATAACCAGACAAATCAGGATACTATGCTAATCAGGGAAGTGACCGATGTCATCGAGCGTTTCGCACCGCTCGCATGGCAGGAATCGTACGACAACGCAGGCTTGATCGTGGGGCGCCCGGACGACGAGGTGCACAGGGCGCTGCTGGCCGTGGACGTCACCGACGAGGTGATGGCCGAGGCCGAACGCGAAGGGTGCGACATGGTCATCACGCACCATCCGATCGTTTTCCATGCGCTCAAGCGCTTCAATTCGGCAGACCAGGTGCAGCGCTGCGTCGAGCGGGCTATCCGCGGCGGCATTGCGCTCTATGCGTGCCACACCAACCTGGACAGCGCCCCCGGGGGGATGAGCTGGCGGCTGGCCGAGATGCTGGGCGTGGGGGACTTGCGCGTGCTCCAACCCGTGCAGGCGGACGAAAAGGTCGGGTTCGGCGTGGTGGGCGAGCTGTCCGAGCCGATGGCTACGGTGGAGTTCATGCGCCGCATGCAGCGCGTGCTGGGCGTTCGGGTCGTGCGCCACAGCGACATCGCTTCGCCCGAGGTGCGGCGCGTGGCGGTCTGCACCGGTGCGGGGGCTTCGATGATCGGCGACGCGCGCCGTGCGGGGGCTGACATATACGTCACGGCGGATATGAAGTACAACGACTTCATGACGCCGGATAAAGCCCTCACCGTAGCGGATATAGGCCATTTTGAAAGTGAATATTGCGCAATTCAGATTTTATTTGATATTTTGTCGAAAAATTTGATTACCTTTGCGGTTCGCAAGAGTGAAAGCTCTCGCAATCCGGTGAACTATTTGGTTTAAGTCTAAACTATACACGTACATTATATGGCAACACAGAAGAAAACTGCCGACGTTGACTATTCGATGCAGGAGAAGATCATCGCACTCTATGAATTGCAGAAGATCGACAGCAGGATCGACGAAATCAACAAGGTGAAAGGTGAACTGCCTCTCGAGGTTCAGGATCTCGAAGACGAGATGACCGGCCTGAAAACCCGGATCGACAACATCAATGCCGAAATCGAGGAGCTGAACACGCTCACCAAGCAGCGCAAGCGCGAGGTCGACCAGGCCAAGATTCTCATCGGCAATTACAAGGAGCAGCAGAACAACGTGCGCAACAACCGCGAGTTCGATGCCATTACCAAGGAGATCGAGTACCAGGAACTGGAGATCGAACTGGCCGAGAAGCGCCTCAAGGAGTACGCCGCCGGTGTGAAAGCCAAGAAACTCCAGCTGGAGGAGGCCGAAGCCGTAGCGGAAGGCCGTGCCGCCGACCTGGCTGCCAAGAAGAACGAACTGGAAGGGATCGAAGCCGAAACCGCACCCCAGGTCGCAGAGTACGAAGTACAGGCCGACCGGGTCAAGGCCAAGATCGACGAGCGCCTGTTGTCGGCCTATGGCCGCATCCGCAGCAATGTGCGCAACGGGCTGGCGGTCGTGACCGTGAAGCGCGATGCCTGCGGCGGTTGCTTCAACCGGATTCCCCCGCAGCGCCAGGTGGAGATTCGCCAGGGCAAGAAACTTATCGTCTGCGAATATTGCGGACGTATCCTTGTGGCCGATCCCGAAGAGGGGCTGGAATAGCCCTGTGGAAAAATTAAGAAAGCAGGCCGGAGTGTACACTCCGGCCTGCTTTGCATTGGGGGGGCCAAGTCCCGGGCTCTTGCCTGCCGTAGCATTCGGGCGTTCATGCCCCTGTGTCCCTGGATTATCCGCCTTTGCCGTATGCGCGGCGCGGCGGATTTTCGGGGTTGTTGTCTTGTCGTGCCGGGAGCCGGGAGCCCGGGCTGCCTACCAGACGACCTGGTCGGGGAGGATTTCGCCGTCGGCGGCGTCTCCCGCGTCGAAGGAGGCGGCTTTGTACTGGATGCAGATCATCGTCATCGGGCTGTCGCCCGTGTTGCGCAGCGAACGCCTGCCGGCAGGCGAAACCCGCACGACGCTCCCCTCGCCTACGGGGAAGACCTGCCCGTCGACCTGGAACTCCCCGTCTCCGCCGAGGATGATGTAAAGTTCTTCGTGGGTCTTGTGGGTGTGGAGGAACCCGACACTGCCGCCCGGTGCGAACTGCTGGAACGACATCTCGGCCCCGGTGGCCTGCAGGTCGCCGCCTACGAATACTTTTCCCGGGATCTCCACGCCCGGTGCCAGCGGCAGCGCGTACTGGTTCAACTCTTCGGTTTTTCCGACCGTCACGGCTGCGAAATTCGCGCCTGAGGCCACTTTTTCTACCTTTTTCATGGTTAAGGGTTATTAAAGCGTTTATGAATTGTGTTCTCTGTATTGCCGTTGCGAAGGTAAGGAGAATGCAGCGTTCGTGCAAGACGGTACGCTGGCGTATGTTGCTAACATTTAGGTAACTGATGTTGTATGTCAGGCAGAAATCCGGGTGAAAAAAAAGATTTTTTTGCAGGCAGCATGTGCGCGGCGACACGCGCGGCCGTGATACGGGGCGTTTTGCCCTCCCGCGCAAAGCCTGCCGGGCAGGGACTCGGCGTGTGCTGGCCGGCTGCGGGAATAGCGGCCGGACAGGCGGTTTTACTGGGCTGGGTGGGAGCTTGTTGGGCGCCGGGAGGTTGGGGAACGGTATCTGCCGGGCGGTTTGCGGCCGGGACAGGTAAAAGTGCCGGGGTTTCGGGATTTTTAAATTTTTTTGTAAATTGGGGAATGTTAATTTATTAACACCAAAAATCCTTCCTATTTTATAAATAATCCTTAACTTTGCAAAGTTGTAATTTGCCTACTAAAATTACTGATAGATGAAAATAGCCCTTGCCCAGTTGAACTATACGATCGGGGATATCGACGGCAATACCTCGAAAATCATCGATTCGATCAACAAAGCGAAAGCGCAGCGTGCCGACCTGGTCATCTTTGCCGAACAGGCCGTGAGCGGAACCCCGGCTTTCGACCTGTTGCGTAAAACGACCTTCCTCGAACTGTGCGAGGATGCGCTGGTCGAAATCGCGTCGTGCTGCGACGGTATCGCGGCCATCGTGGGACTTCCGATCCTGACGCGCGAAGGCACCATCAGCGCCGCGGCGCTGATCCAGGATCGCAAAGTGCTGCGCTACGTGGGTAAGAAATATATCACCGCACGCCGCGAAATGGGCTTCCTCGTCCCTTCGAAGGGATTCGAGTACGCGACGATCAAGGGCCACAAGTGCGCCATCGTCGTGGGCGACGACCTGAGCCGCGAGCATGACTTCGACAAGTCGGTCGAGACCGTCATCTCGATAAACGCCCGCAAATACGGCCGGGGGACGATGACCTACCGTTACGAGATGATGCGCCACCTGTCGTTCGTCGAGGGTAAGAACCTCGTGCTGGTGAACCAGGTAGGCGGTTCGACGGACATCGTTTACGACGGTACGTCGGGGGCGTTCAACAACCGCGGGGAGCTGGTGCTGATGATGAAGCACTTCGAGGAGGATTTCCAGATCTTCGACACCAAGGCGGCCGGCGAGCCGGTCTCGATCCCCTCGACCTACAACGACCGTACGCGGATGGTCTACCAGGCGGCCCGGTGCGGCCTGCGCGACTTTTTCGTGAAGAACGGCTACAAAAAGGCCTGCATCGGCCTTTCGGGCGGCATCGACTCGGCCGTGGTGGCCTGCCTGGCCGCCGATGCGCTGGGACGCGAAAATATCCGGGCTTTGCTCCTGCCCTCGCAGTTCTCTTCCGACCATTCGGTCGAAGATGCGAAGAAACTGGCCGAGAACCTCGGCATCGAGTACAACGTAATTCCCATCACGGAAATATACACCAGCGTGGTGAACACCCTCAAGCCGGTCATCGGCGGCCGGGAGTTCGACGCCACGGAAGAGAATATCCAGACCCGTATCCGCACGGTGCTGTTGATGGCCGTGCAGAACAAGGCGGATTACATCCTGCTCAACTCGTCGAACAAGAGCGAAAATGCGCTGGGGCTCTGTACGCTCTACGGCGATACGGCGGGCGCTTTCAGCCCTACGGGCGACCTCTACAAGAGCGAGATGTACGACCTGGCACGCTATATCAACCGCACGCAGGGCGACCCGATCCCGGGCAATATCCTCGACAAGGAACCTTCGTCGGAGTTGCACCCGGGGCAGAAGGACAGCGACATCCTGCCGCCGTACGAGGTGGTGGACGCGATCCTTTACCGCATGATCGAGGAGGGGCAGCACCGCGAGGAGATCGTCAATGCGGGCTTCGATTCCGAGGTCGTGGAGAAGATCCACGCCATGATCATGCGCAACGAGAAAAAGCGCTACCAGTTTCCGCCCGTACTGCGCCTGTCGATGTGCTCGTTCGGGCACGAGCGCCTTATGCCGCTTACCAACAAATACGGCGATTGAGGGGCGGTGGCAGCACGGATTGAACATAGCGGCGTGGTGGAACGCACGGAACGCGACACGGTCTATGTGAGGATCACCTCCCACAGTGCCTGCGGGAGCTGCAAGGCCCGCGAAGCGTGCGGCCTGGCCGAGGCGCAGGACAAGATCGTGGCCGTGAAGAGTCCCGACGCGGCGCAGTTCGCCGTCGGGGAACAGGTTATCGTCGGCGTCCGTCGTAGTGCGGGCGCTGTCGCTGTTATACTGGCCTATGTCGGGGCGCTGGCCGTGCTGCTGGCCGTGCTGGTCGCCGCCATTGCGGTGCTCGGCTGGAGCGAAGGCCGCGGCGCACTGGCCGCACTGGTAGCCGTGGGTGTCTATTACTGCGTATTATGGCTCTTCAGGCATAAAATCGAACACACAATTCATTTCTCAATAACCAAACACTACTGATGGAAGTATTACTTTACACAATCCTGACGCTTTGTGCGCTGGGAGTGCTTTCCGCGGTGATCCTTTACTTCGTGGCCCAAAAATTCAGGGTCGAGGAAGATCCCCGGATCGACGAGGTGGAGAAGATGCTGCCGGGCGCCAACTGCGGCGGCTGCGGCTTCGCCGGGTGCCGCGGCATGGCCGACGCGCTCGTGAAACAGGACGACATCTCGGCGCTCTTCTGTCCGGTGGGCGGCGGCGACTGCATGAAGGCCGTTGCGGCCTACCTCGGCAAGTCGGCACCGGAAAAGGAGCCGCAGGTGGCCACCGTGCGCTGCGGCGGCACCTGCGACAAGCGCCCCCGCACCAACGAGTACAACGGTGCCAAGTCGTGCGCCGTGGCATCGTCGCTTTACATCGGCCAGACGGGGTGCGCATTCGGCTGCCTCGGGTTCGGGGACTGCGTCGTCTCGTGTGCGTTCGATGCGATCCGCATGAATCCCGCGACGGGGCTTCCCGAAGTCGACCCCGACAAATGTACGGCCTGCGGGGCCTGCGTGAAGGCGTGTCCCAAAATGATTATCGAACTGCGCAAGAAGTGGCCGAAGAACCGGGCGGTGTATGTGTCGTGCGTGTCGAAGGACAAGGGCGCCGTGGTGATGAAGGCCTGCAAGGCGGGTTGCATCGGATGCGGCAAATGCCAGAAGGTCTGTGCGTTCGGTGCCATCACCATTGAAAACAACCTCGCTTATATCGACCCGCAGAAGTGCAAGCTCTGCCGTAAGTGCGTGAACGAGTGCCCGACAGGCGCCATCGTGCTGGCGGGCATGGATCCGCTGCCCAAGGCACCGAAGGCACCGGCTGCCCCGAAAGCCGCACCTGCGGCCGCGAAGGAGGCTCCTGCGGCAGCCCAGGCTGCCCGGGCCCCGAAGTCCGCCGATGCTGCGCCCGCCGATGCGAAGGGAACCGCACCGGTGCCTGAAGCCGCCCCGAAGGCCGCACCTGCGGCCGCAGAGAGTGCGCCTTCCGTAGCCCCGAAAGCTCCTGTAAGCGAAGCTGTACCCGCTGTTGAGAAGGAGGTTGCACCGGCATCCGCCGCTGTGCAGGAAGCAGCGGCAACCGGGAATGCGACGGAGGCTCCGAAAACTGGCGGTGCAGCCCCGGAAGCCGAATAAACGGATGTTTCCGCAATGCCGGGCGGGCGGGTGACGCCGTGCCGGGCATGGGAGATGAAGGAAGAAACCCAACCGAAAAATCAGAGAAACACAAGATATGAAGACATTTCCAATAGGCGGAGTCCATCCGTCGGAAAATAAACTGAGCGGCGCCAAACCGATCGAGGTGCTTCCGCTGCCCGACGTGGTGACGATCCCGCTCGCACAGCACATCGGCGCCCCCGCCGTGGCCAAGGTCGCCAAGGGCGACAAGGTCGTGACGGGGCAGCTCATCGCCGAGGCGGGCAGTTTTATGTCGGCCAATATCCACGCCCCGGTTTCGGGGACGGTAACGGCCGTGGACATGGTGCCCAACGGGCAGGGGCTGCGCCAGGTGATGATTACGATCAAACGCGAGGGCGACGACTGGGCCGAGGGGATCGACCGCTCGGAGACGATCGTCAGGGAGTGCACGCTCTCCGCACAGGAGATCGTCGCCCGGATCAAGGACGCCGGCATCGTCGGCATGGGCGGCGCGACGTTCCCTACGCACGTGAAACTCTCGATCCCTCCCGGGAAAAAGGCCGAGGCGCTGATTATCAACGGTGTAGAGTGCGAACCTTACCTTACGTCCGACCATCGTACGATGCTGGAGCACGGCGAAGAGCTGCTCGTGGGCGTGACGATCCTGATGAAGGCCATCGCCGTGGAGAAAGCCTATATCGGGATCGAGAACAACAAACCCGACGCCATTGCGCACCTGCGCCGTCTGGCCCAAGGGTATAAGGGCATCGAGGTGGTGCCCCTCAAGGTGAAATACCCGCAGGGCGGTGAGAAACAGCTGATCGCGGCCATTACGGGGCGCGAGGTGCCGCCCCCGCCCGCACTCCCGATCGACGTGGGTGCCGTGGTGTGCAATGCCTCGACGACCTATGCGGTCTACCAGGCCGTGCAGAAGCACAAGCCGTTGATCGAACGCGTGGTGACGATCACGGGCAAAGGCGTCCGGGAGCCCAAGAACCTGCTGACCCGCATGGGTACGCCCGTCGAGGCGCTGATCGAGGCGGCCGGAGGGCTTCCCGCCGATGCGGGCAAGGTCATCAACGGCGGCCCGATGATGGGGCGCGCGATGGTCAACCTCGCCTCGCCCGTGACGAAGGGGTGCTCGGGCATCACCGTCATGAGCGGCCGCGACGCCCAGCGCCGCGAGGCCTCGCAGTGCATCAAGTGCGCCAAGTGCGTGGCTGCCTGCCCGATGGGGCTCGAACCCTATTATCTCTCGAAGATGACCCAGAAGAAAGGCTGGGAGGAAGTCGAGGCACAGATGATCACTTCGTGCATCGAGTGCGGCTGCTGCCAGGCCTCCTGCCCCTCGTACCTGCCGCTGCTGGACTGGGTGCGCCTGGGGAAACAGACTGTCATGGGCATTATCCGCGCACGTGCCGCGGCACCGAAAAAGTAAATGGAAAAACAGAAAGATATTATGGCAAACAAACTTGTTGTTGCTCCCGCACCGCACGTGCAGACTTCGCAGTCGACGGCCAGGATCATGCGCGACGTCGTGATCGCGCTGATGCCCGCGCTGGTCGTCTCGGCGGTGGTGTTCGGGGTGGACGTGCTGCGTGTCACGGCGCTCAGCGTGGCGTGCTGCGTGTTGTTCGAGTACCTCATCCAGCGGTTCCTCGTCGGCGGCTCGCTGACAATCGGGAACTGGTCGGCCGTGGTGACGGGCGTGCTGCTGGCTTTCAACCTGCCCGCCTCGATTCCCTGGTGGATCGTCGTGATCGGCGCATTCGTCGCCATCGCCATCGCCAAGATGACCTTCGGCGGGCTGGGCAAAAATCCGTTCAACCCCGCGCTGGTGGGGCGTGTGTTCCTGCTGATCGCCTACCCGGTGCAGATGACTTCGTTCCCGATGCCGGCGAATGGAGCCTTCGACGCACTTTCGGGCGCTACGCCGCTGGCGGCCGTGAAACACGGCGCCGCCCCCGACGTGCTCGGTGTGCAGGAACTGCTGCTGGGCAATATGCCCGGCTCGCTGGGCGAGGTGGCGGCATTGGCCCTGATCTGCGGCTTCGTATACCTGCTCTGGCGCCGCGTCATCACGTGGCAGATTCCCGTGTCGGTGCTCGGTACGATGGCCGTATTCGCGTTTGTCGTGGCCCTCGCTTCGGGCAGTACCGGGGCGGTGCTGTGGCAGCTCCCGCTGTTCCATGTACTGGCCGGCGGAGCCCTGCTGGGCGCGATATTCATGGCGACGGATTATTCGACCTCGCCGATGACCGTCCGGGGCGGTGTGATCTTCGGCATCGGTATCGGCGCCATCACGATGTGCATCCGCCTGTGGGGCGCCTATCCCGAGGGTATGTCGTTCGCGATACTGATCATGAACGCCTGTGTGCCCCTGATCAACAAATATGTCAAACCCAAGCGCTTCGGCGTTAAATAGGAGGTGACGCAGTATGAAAAGTACACTTGTGAATATGACGGCCGTACTGTTCGGCATCACGCTCGTGGCTTCGGCCGGTGTGGGCGCCGTGAACATGATTACGGCCGAACCGATCGCCCAGGCCGAGCAGGCGGCGAAGGTCGAGGCGCTGAAGGTCGTGCTTCCGCCGTTCGACCAGACCGTACCCGAAGCGCTGACGATCGACGATATGCCGATCACGGTCTACACCGCAACCAAGGGAGGACAGGTCGCGGGTTACGCCGTGGAGTCGATGACCAAGAACGGTTTCGGCGGCGCGATCAGCATGATGGTGGGCTTCACGCCCGACGGTGAAGTGGTCAACGTCAACGTGCTCAGGCAGGCTGAGACCCCGGGGCTCGGGACGAAGATGGCCGACAAGGAAAATGTGCTGCTGGGGAGCATCCAGGGCAAGAAACTCGAAACGATGAAGCTCGTGGACGGCAAGCTGGCCGTGAAGAAGGACGGCGGCGACGTCGATGCGCTGACGGCCGCGACCATATCCTCGCGCGCCTATGTCGATGCGATCAACCGCGCCTGGATGGCTTACAAGAGCGTAGCGACGGGTACGGCGCCGACAGACGTATCGTCGGGAGCGACTTCTGCGGCCGGAGATTCGGCAGAGGAACAAACCAACGGGCCGGCGGCTCAGGAAGGAGGGCAAAATGAATAAACTGAACATCATTCTGAGCGGCATCGTCAGGAACAACCCGACGTTCGTGCTGGTGCTGGGCATGTGTCCTACGCTGGGTACGACGACCTCGGCCGGGAACGGCATGGGCATGGGGCTGGCGACGATGGCCGTGCTGATCATGTCGAACCTGGTGATCTCGCTCATCAAGAACATCATCCCGGACAAGGTGCGCATCCCGGCGTTCATCGTCGTGATCGCCTCGTTCGTGACCGTGGTCGAAATGCTGATGAAAGCCTACACGCCGCCCCTGTACGAGGCGCTGGGCGTCTTCATCCCGCTGATCGTGGTGAACTGCATCATTCTGGGGCGTGCCGAGGCTTTCGCCTCGAAGAATACGCCGCTGGACTCGGTGCTCGACGGTGTCGGGATCGGTTTGGGCTTTACGCTTTCCCTGACGGCCGTAGGTGCCGTGCGCGAGATCCTGGGCAGCGGCGCGATCTTCGGCATCAGCCTCGGAACGGCCGATTACATGCCGCTGATCTTCGTCCTCGCACCGGGGGCATTCCTGGTGCTGGGGTACCTCATGGTATTGTTTAATAAATTAGCCAAGAAATAGTTATGGAGCTTTCATATTTCGCAATCATCATCGGCGCCATCTTCGTCAACAACGTCGTGCTGGCGCAGTTCCTCGGCATCTGCCCGTTCCTGGGCGTGTCGTCGAAGGTCGAGACCTCGATGGGTATGGGCGCTGCCGTAACGTTCGTCATGGCAATCGCCGCCGTGGTGGCCTGGCTGATCCAGGCTTATGTGCTTGTGCCGCTGGACATCGTCTACATGCAGACGATCGTTTTCATTCTCGTGATCGCCGCGTTGGTGCAGATGGTCGAGATCATGCTCAAGAAACTTTCGCCTTCGTTATATCAGGCACTGGGCATCTTCCTGCCCCTGATCACGACCAACTGCGCCGTGCTGGGCGTGGCGATCCTGATGATCCAGAAAGAGTTCAACCTTTTGCAGAGCGTCACCTACTCGGTGGCTACGGCACTGGGATTCGCCCTGGCGCTGGTGCTTTTCGCCGGTATCCGCGAGAGGCTCGAATTCGAGGACGTGCCCAAGGCTTTCAGGGGCGTGCCTATCGCGCTGATCACGGCCGGTATCCTCGCCATGGCCTTCATGGGATTCTCGGGGCTGGTATAACGACGTCCCGCAATGCGAAACAGCCACCTTCGGAAATGAGGGTGGCTGTTTTTGTGGAACGGAGGGGGGATTGTGGTTACCAGTATATCCGAATCCGGGCGGCGCCGATCATGCCTTCCTGGTCGATGCCGAAGACGAAGCCGTAGCGGTTGCCGTTTTCAGGCTTGCGGATGAAGACCGGGACGTAATCGGATTCACGGGGCCGTCCGTCGATTGGCAATGGTGTTCGAAGATCCCACGGTTGCAGGGTAAATCCGTTTTCGGCCTGGAAGGTTTGTCGAGGCCGCGAATTTTTACCGGATTTTCTTCCGGATGGATAAAAGTAAGGCGGTCAACTTCGTCGGAGGTCGAAAATTTACCGGAAAGCCTCTCTTGTGTGCCTTTCGCGGGGGTAAATCGGGTGTCCGGCGTTGCGGATGAGGAAAAAATGTGTAATTTAGAATTCCGAAAACTACCGTTCATGCGTCCGAATCTGATACTTTCCCGCCTTTTTGCAGCTGTGTCGGCCATGCTTGCCATGGTGGGGTACGTGTCTGCCGAACCCTATTCCAAAATCCGGTTCGAGCCGATCCCTTCCGACATCCTGCCGTCGAGCGAAGTGCGCAAGCTCTATCAGGATTCCGACGGGTATATCTGGATTCCGACCTATAACGGCCTGGCACGGTATGACGGGTACGGAGTGGTCACTTACGGTATGCACGACGTTTCGGGCGTGGCGTTCAATTCGTTCGTGAATGTCGTGGCCGAAGACCGCGACAAGGTGATCTGGATCGGGACGGAACGCGGGTTGTTCCGGCTCGACAAGAAGACGGGCACGATCTCGGCGACGGGCTGCGAAGCGGTCGACGATTGCAACATTTCGGTCATTATCTGCGATACGGGTAACGGGATATGGGTCGGAAGCGACAAAGGCCTGTTCCGGAAAAATGCCTCGGAACATTATTTCCGTCCGGTTACGATGCGCAATGCCGACGGGAAGCTCGTCACGGACATCACTTCGGTCGTCAAGGATGCCAATTGCAGCCTGTGGGTCGCCTCCTACGGCAGCGGATTGCTGCGCTACGATCTCCGCGAAGAACGTACCTACACGTATGACGACGAAATCCTGCGGCATGCGCATGTCGTCTTCTGCGATGCGGACGGGAATGTCTGGGTGGGCACATGGGGCGCGGGACTGATCCGCCTGATAAACCCCTATGCTCCCGGGCGGATGCAATATGCCCGTTACAAGCACCGTGAAGACGACGATACGGCGCTGCTCGACGACATTGTCTATGCCATCGAAGAGGATATTACGCAGAACACGCTGTGGGTGGGAACCCGCAGCGGACTGAGTATCCTGCATGACCCGAATCACCGGCCCTCGTTCCAGAATTTCAAACCCGGCGAGGATGTGGGCGACCTGCCTTACAACGAGGTCAATTCGATTATGCGGGCCCGGGACAACCTCATGTGGATCGGGATGCTGGGCGGCGGTGTTTGCAAGATACAGACCGCAGGCATGAAATTCGAATTCAACCGGCTCGATCCGGTGCGTGCCCGCTTCAACACCAGTTCCGTACGGAGTATGTATTACATCGGCGAGGGCGAATATTGGCTCGGGCTGCTCGATTTCGGGCTGATCAGGTATAATACCCGCAGCGGCCGTATCGTCAGCTACCGGGAGCATCCCGACCTGTGTGTGCTGCCTTATACTTCGACCGTCAATGCCATAATCAGGAGGAACGCCACTTCGGAGCTGTGCTTTGCGACGTGGAGTTCGGGTGTATGGTGCTACGACGAGAAACGCCATCGCGTGCGCCAGATCAACCGGAATACGCTGCCGCTGTTTGCCGACGACTGCGTGCTTGCGCTACGGGAGGATCCGGACGGGAATTTGTGGATCGGTTCGAGGTCGGGAATTTATATCGAATCGGCGTCCGGGCAGCTCTCGACGCTCGACATATGGCTGGGGCGGAAGACGCCCTTCGCATCGACACGCATATTCGATATCTGCTGCACCGGCGACGGGGTCGTGTGGATTGCGACCAACGGCGACGGGATCATCCGTGTCGATACGAAAAGACGCGACTGGAACCAGTACCGGCGTGGGGCGGGGATGACGGCCGATAACGTCTATTGCCTCGGTACGGACGATGCGGGTAACCTCTGGGCGGGGACGATTGCCGACGGACTGGCGGTATATTCGCCTTCGGAGGATCGTTTCAAGGCGGTCACGGCATTCCCCAACATCGAGAAAAAGGGGATCACCAACATTGCAAGGGATGAGAACGGCCGCATGTGGATTACGACCAACGATGCCGTGTTCTCGTTCTCGCCCGACGAAAACGGTACTCCCGAGCATATCAACACCTATATTATTACGGCAGACCTGCAATCGTTCTTCTTCAACCGCAATGCATCGGCGCGTGTCGAATACGGACGCATGGCGTTCGGCGGTTCGAACGGACTGCGCATCTTTACGGGCAACCGCATCCAGCCCCACCAGTCGAAACTTCCGATCGTATTGACCGATTTCCGGGTTCACAACCAGTCCCTGCGTACCATGCCGGAAAAGGAGCGGGAGCATATCAGCTCCCGGGAGATCGACTATGCAGATGAGGTGACGCTGACCCACCGGCAAAACAATTTCTATATCGAATTTTCGATGCTTTCTTATGCCAATCCGAGGGACAACATCTTCAAATACAAGCTGGACGGGTTCGACAAGGAGTACGTATTGGTCGATTCGCAGCACCGCTTCGCCTCCTACAACAACCTGCCTGCGGGCATTTATACCTTTCATTTGCAGGCGGCGGGCGGCAACGGTGTCTGGAGCAGCAACGAGCGGGTGCTGAAGGTGCGTATCCTGCCGGCACCCTGGCGCTCGTGGTGGGCCGTGGCGCTCTATCTCGCAGCCCTTGCGGGGATGGCCTACGGTGCGATCCGCTTCCTGCGCTACCGGCTGCGCATGCAGCATGAAATCCGCATTTCGAAATTCGAACGCCGGAAAACCGAGGAGCTGAACCACGCCAAATTGCAGTTCTTTACCAATGTCACCCACGAGCTGATGACGCCCCTGACGATCATCATTACCTCGCTTGACAGCCTGCGCAGCACCTCCACAGACCGGGAGGCGCTCTACAACGTAATCTCGGTCAACGCGACGCGTCTGATGCGCCTTATCCAGCAGATACTCGAATTCCGCAAGGTCGAGAGTGGTAACCTGAAGATCCGGGTTTCGCAAGGCGATGTGGCGGCATTCGTTCGCAAATGTGTCGAGGCATTCGCCCCGCTGGTATCGAAAAAGCGCCTTCGGGTCTACTTCCAGAGTTCTGCCGACCGTATCGAAGGCTGGTTCGATTCCGACAAACTCGATAAGATCGTCTACAACCTGCTTTCCAACGCTGCCAAATACACACCCGACGAAGGGGAAATAAAAATCCGTGTGGGGATGGAAAGCCCCGGTTTTGTCGGTATAATGATCGCCAATAGCGGTGAATGCATGAGCCAGCAGACCATCGACGGGCTTTTCAAGCGCTTCTACGACGGTAATTACCGTAAGTTCCATACCATCGGTACGGGTATCGGGTTGTCGCTGGTGAAGGATCTGACCGATATCCACAAGGGGCATATCCGGGTTTCGAGCAGCGAACGGGAGGGAAATTGTTTCCGGGTCGTATTGCCCATAGGCCGGGACGCCTACTCCGGGGAAGAGGTCGACGAATCGGTGCCAGGGCCCGATTCGGCGGATTTGATGCCGGGATCGGCGGAGTTGCCGTCCATGCGGCCGGACGAGGCGGTTGCCGGAGACGGGCGGATGTATACGATTCTGATCGTGGATGACAACGAGGAACTGCGGGTGCTGGTGTCCAACCTGCTGGCGGCATACTTCCACATAGAAATGGCGTCCGGCGGCGAAGAGGCGTTGTGCCTTTTGGCCGAAAAGCCGGTCGACCTGGTTGTGTCCGACATTATGATGCCCGGGATGGACGGGATCGAGTTGTGCGCCAAGATCAAGGAAACGTTCGAATATTGCCATATCCCGGTCATTCTTCTGACGGCCAAGAATACGGACGACAGCCGTATCGAAGGGTATGACTCGGGGGCTGACGGTTATGTTACCAAGCCGTTCAACTTCAAACTGCTCCATGCACAGATCGTGAACCAGCTCCGAAAGCTGGAGCGTAAGGGTTCGCATTTCCGCAACCAGCTTGTCTTTGAGATCGAAGCGTTGGAATATACCTCGATGGACGAAGATTTCATGCGCCGGGCTATGGCGTGCGTCAATGCGCATATCGACGACGGCGAATTTTCGCAGGCCGATTTCACGCGGGAGATGAACACGTCGCGTACCGTCCTCACCGAGAAACTCAAATCGCTGACAGGGCTTACTCCGACCGCGTTTATGGTCGACATACGGCTGCGCGCGGCTTACCGGTTGCTGGAACAGCAGCGCCACATGCGGATCGCCGATCTGGCTTATGCCGTAGGGTTCAACGACCCGAAGTATTTCAGCACCTGTTTCCGGAAAAAGTTCGGGATCAGCCCCAAGGAATTCATCGAACAACTCGAGGGCAAGGGTGAAAAAATCGTATAACCCGGATATTTTCCGAAGGTGTTTGTGTAATGTGTTGTTATGCATTGTATTGCCTGCATTGTGTCGGTCGGCTGTTGCAGCCGGCCGATTTGCGTCAGAGCCGTTTTACGGTAAAATTTCAACCTCGAAGCCGTCCGGGCAGAGTATTTTCGTATCCGGCAAAAGCCCTTTGGACGGGCTGGCGGAACCGAAAACTAACCTAAAAAACAATGCCATGACATGTTGCAGCCATCCCGGATGAACCGTAGTGTCCGATCCCTTTCCCTTCTTTCCGAATAAACCAACTAAACCCTAACCTATGAAAGCAGATTTCTACAAGAATTACGTGAATTACGTGAGCGCCGTATTCGTCGCGGCGGCGCTGTCCTTCTGTTCCTGTTCCGACGACCGGACGGTCGCGTCCGGCGGTCTGCCTTATAAGTCAATCCGCGTGACCGTCGACGGCGAGACGGTTACGGCGGAGCGGATAGATGATAAAAACCTGGCCCTGAGATTCGATATGGCCGAGGATTTCTCACATGCCCGGATCGACGTCGAGCTCAGCGAGGGCTATTCGGTCATTTTCCCGACGGACGTTACCGCCGCCGATCTGGACACCTATCCGGTGCTGAATTTCCGGGCACCCGACAACCGGATCGTCAAGGTGTGGTTCACGATTTCGTCGAAGGCATTTCCGATTATCGATGCCACGAAGGTGACCGCTTCGGGAATCGGGGGCTGCGTCTCCGTATCGGGCAAGACGCTTACGATCACTTATGAACGGAGTATGGATCGGGGTGAAATCGAACTCGATTTTGCCGAAGGTGCTTTGATGGAGGGAGCTTCGATCGCCTCGTCTACGACGTTCGATTTCACGGAGTCGCTTACCCGGCAACTGAAAGTCGAGATGGATGGCAAAGAGCGCATCTACAACGTCAGGATCGACTATTCGAAAGTGATGGACAAACCGATCGTCTACGGGTTTAGCGAGGTCACGGGCAATTATGTCGACCAGCAGCTCTATCCGCTCCTCAATGTCTATAAGGCAACTACGGTCAACAGCGTACCCGTACGCGGTGCGGCAACATCCGAAACCCCATGGAGCTGGGATCCCGGTGCCGGTGACCTGGACGTTTACCTTGCCTTTATCGGCAACTGGGCCGCAAACCGCCCGACCGAAACGATCGAGGGAATCGAATTCGCCTTCGCCACGATCGACATTGACAAGGCGAAAGCCTATATGGTCAGCAACGATGCCCGCTCGGTGGTCATGAACGACGTGGCCTCGCTGGTCGCACTCACCGGGATGATGACCAAGGAGAGCACGATGATTTACTACAATGGGAAAGTGCTCTCCGACCGCAATTCCGAGGGCGACTGGCGCGGAACGGTCGGTTTTTACGAGGACGGGCACATCGAATTCTGGAACGCGGGGATCCGCGACGGCGGACTGGTCAGGATGACCCAATGGGTCGATGAGGCGGGACGCGACGGGTATCTTGCGTCGGGGATTCCGTGGGACGTGGTCTCCGCAGCGTCGGGACATCCGTGGTTGGTACGCGAGGGGCATCTGCTGACCCGCCTGGAGATGTATTGGAACGATTCGGGATGGGAAACGGCCCTGGGCGAAGCCTGGAACGGCACGCGCAGCCGTTCGTACATCGGGCTGACCTATGACAACAAACTCGGTGTCGCCGCCGTGTCCGAGGGGACGGGAACCTGCCAGGCTGCGTGGCTGCTCTACAAGATGGGCTGGAAAGACGTGTTCTACGTGGCCGGAAGCAACTACCTGGATGACGGTTTCACGCCGACGCTCAAGGTGGGCGGAAACGTCGTCGTGGGAAAGGCCGACCAGGCCGCGCAATATGCAATCGCCATAGATGTCAAACAGTAACAACTCGCAAATCATGAAGCAAACCATATATCTGATCGCCGTCTGCCTGATGTTCCCGGCGTTTGCACTTGCCGCCGGCGCGGGAGAGCCGGATGCGGCGGGCTTGCAGGCCATCCAGGGCGGCAGCCGGTCGGTAACGTATAAGGGCCGTGTGGTCGACGAAAGAAGTTCCGTACCGCTCGCCGGTGTCGCCATTGTTGTCAAGGACGCCCCGCAAATCGGTATGACGACCAACTCCGAGGGTGAATTCCGGATCACGATTCCCGTCCGCTATCAACCGCTCGTGTCGGTTTCCTATATTGGCTACCAGCCCCGGGAGTCGGTGCTCGTGGCTGCGGCGGACAATGAAATCCGCCTGAAGGAAGAGGCGCAGGCGCTGGAGGAGGTGCAGGTCATCGCCTACGGGCAACAGAAAAAGGTGTCGGTGACGGGCGCCATCGCCTCGATCAATACCAAAGACCTGCTCAAGTCACCGAGCGGCAGTGCCGGCAGTGCCCTTGCGGGGGCCGTGACAGGCATTTCGTCGGTACAGATTTCCGGACAGCCCGGTGCCGAAGACCCCGATATTTATGTCCGCGGTACGGGATCGCTTTCGAACGAGGCGTCGAAGCCGCTTATCCTGGTGGACGGTGTCGAGCGTTCGTTTTTCCAGATGGACTCGCACGAGATCGAGAGTGTGACCGTCCTCAAGGATGCATCGTCGACGGCCGTATTCGGGGTTCGCGGCGCCAATGGCGTCATCCTGGTCACGACACGGCGCGGTACGAAGGGCAAGCCACAGATTTCGTGGAATTCGACCTTCGGACTGACTCAGTCGCTGCGCCACCTGACCGGTGTCGACAGTTATACTTACGCTACGCTCTATTCCGAGGCCCAGCGCTCCGACAATCCCGGCATTAAGGATGACCAGCTCACCTTTTCGCCGTTCGTAACGGAAATGTTCCGCACGAAGGCCGATCCGATCATGTTCCCGGATGTGGACTGGAGCAAATACATCTTCAAGAACGTCGCCTGGCAGACACAGCACAACGCGACCCTGTCGGGCGGCGGTGACCGCATCCGCTATTTCGTGTCGTTGGGTTACCTCGACCAGGACGGTATGATGAAGCGTTTCGACGAGAGTTATGACCCGAATTACAATTATCAGCGCTTCAACTACCGCTCGAACATCGACGTAGACATTACGAATACGACTCAGTTGAAAGTCAATATCGGCGGGCGCGTGAGCGACAAACGAGAACCGCTGACCTATTCGCTCTGGCAGAATATCATGTGGTGTACGCCGTTCGCAAGTCCGGGTTTCGTCGACGGGAAGTACATCTACAATTACAAGAACAACTACATCCCGCTTACGGAACTCACGAGCGGGCTGGACTGCTACTACAACTGGGGTTACCGCAAAACGACCCAGAATGAACTGAACCTCGATCTTGCGCTTTCCCAGAACCTCGATGTGATTACCAAGGGATTGACCCTCAATGTGAAGGGAGCGTACAATACTTCCTACTACCTGGCGACCAAACGCGCGCCGACCGGTACGAACAGTTCCTATACCCCGATTTATCTGGGGTCGATCACCCAACCCGGAATGGATGTTTCAGACCCGCGGTTCGACAATACGATCGTCTACCAGACCGACGGCGTGACGGGTATGCGCGAGCCGATGACCTATGGTGAGGACGGGTCGGGCAAATCACGCAACTGGTATGTCGAGGCGAGCCTCAATTATCAGCGTACGTTCGGCGACCATGCGGTGTCGGCACTGTTGCTTTACAACCAGTCGAAGACCTACTACCCGGGCCAGTATACCGACATCCCGACCGCCTATGTGGGGTATGTGGGGCGTTTGACCTATGCCTACAAGAACCGCTACCTGGTCGATTTCAACGCCGGTTACAACGGCTCCGAGAATTTCGCCCCCAAAAAGCGCTACGGGTTCTTCCCTGCAGGTTCCGTGGGTTGGATCGTCTCCGAGGAGAATTTCATGAAGAACCAGCAAACCGTCGACTTCCTGAAGCTGAGGGCCTCGTTCGGACTGGTCGGGAACGACAAGTACAGCGGTGCCCGTTTCCTCTACCTCGACGGCTCGTGGACGGGCAACCATGCCGTATGGCAGAACGGCTACGGCAGCTACCAGTTCGGTATGGGCGGAAGTATGACGATGCTGCCCGATGCGGTCGAAAATACGGTCGGGAACTCCGAGGTGACGTGGGAAAAAGTACGCAAGCAGAACTATGGCATCGACCTCAAAATGTTCGGTGCGCGCCTCAGCCTGACGGCCGACTACTTCTTCGAACACCGCTACGACATTCTTTCGACCCGCAATACGCTGCCGTCGATCGTCGCCATCGAGCTGCCGCTGATCAATCTGGGAGAGGTCGATAACCGGGGCTATGAAATCTCACTGGGCTGGAATTCGCGTACCGAGAAGATCGACTGGTGGGTACAGGGCAACGTCTCCTACTCGAAGAACAAGATTATTTTTATGGACGAAGTCATGCCCAACTATCCGTGGATGGCTCAGACCGGACGCAGCACGGGACTGAACTACGGGTACAGGTTCGACCGTTTCCTGCAAGCCGATGACTTCGATGCCGACGGGGCCCTGAAGACCGACGGCGAGGGGAAGCCGCTGCTACCCGTCATGTCGCTGGGATCACCCCGCCCAGGCGACGCGCTCTTTAAAGACCTCAACGGGGACGGCAAGATCGACGGCAACGACAAGACCTACTTCGGTTACAGTCAGCGTCCGGACTACGTGCTCGGCCTGCTGGGCGGATTCCGGTACAAGAATTTCGAAATTTCGATGCAGTGGACGGCCGGCCTGCATGCCTCGCGTATGCTCAGCGGCGAATACCGTAATGCTTTCGGCAGTACAAACGGCCGTGCGCTGCTCAAATTCCTGGCCGACGGGCGTTGGACGCCCGAGAACCCCGATGCGCGTTTTCCACGGCTGACCTTCCTCAACAAGTCGCACTACCTGGAGGATTCCGACCTGTGGCTGATGGACGGCTCGTACCTGCGGCTGAAGGTTGCCGAAATAGGTTATACGTTCAGGGATATTCCGGCATTCCGGAAGGTCGGCGTCAAGTCGCTGAAGGTTTATTTCAGCGGGTACAACCTGTTGACGCTTTTCTCGGATCTCAACGACATCGATATCGACCCCGAGGGGGCGACGAGCGGTTCGAATATCGATTCCTACCCGAACGTGCGCATTTTCAACTTCGGTGTTAACATCACATTCTAATCGACACTCCACTATGAAAAAGACGATAATATCCATTCTGATCTTGGGCGGTTTCGTGTCGGGACTGACCAATTGCAGCGACCTGAAATTCGGGGACGGGTTCCTGGAGAAAGCGCCCGGCGGCGATGTGACCGTCGACACGATCTTCTCGTCGAAGCTCTATGCCGACCGGGCCCTCAATTCGGCCTATGCCACGTTGCGCTGCGGGCTCACGATGCACAATCCCAGCGTTAACGGCGGGTCGTACGAACACCAGAATGCCGGTAACAAACTGGCATGGGACAACCTCGATGCCCTGACCGATATCATCAGCACGCATTGTTCGTGGGGCGGCGTTTACAGCATGTATTACGGGGGCGCATACGACGCCGAGACCGAGAATGAGTCGAGTGGTACGAAGATGGGGTTTAACCCCGAGCAGGACGTGACGTGGACGGGTATCCGCAAGGCGTTCCTCTACATCGAGAATGTTGACCGTGTGCCCGATATGAGCGAGGCGGAAAAGATTCGGCGCAAGGGCGAGGCCCGAATGGTCATTGCGTGCCAGTACCACGAATTGCTGCGCCACTTCGGTGGGGTTCCCCTGCTCAAGACAGCCGTCGAGGCGGGTAAGGAGGCCGATATAGACTATTCGCGCCGGACTTTCGAAGAGACGGTCGAATACATCGTCGCGCTGTGCGAACAGGCTGCCCGGGAGCTCCCATGGACGGTCGACCCGGCCGATGACGGGCGTTTTACGAAAGCTTCGGCGCTGGCGCTCAAGATTCGTGTGCTGCTCTATGCGGCCAGCCCCTTGTTCAATGCGAACCAGCCTTATGCCGAGCCGCAACAACCGGTACTGGGCAATATCGGCAAGATCGCCGAGGAGAGTGTCCGTAAAGTGGCATGGTACGGCAATTACGATGCCCAGCGCTGGAACCGCGTGGTTACGGCTTGCGAAGAGTTCATCACGGAGAATGCCAACAACGGCAATCCCTATAAACTCGTCGAGGCGACCGAAAAGACGGCCGAAGGTTACGGAAAGGCATTCGGTGCATGCTATGCAGACCGTTACAACGGCGAAATACTGATTGCCACCGGGCGGTCGAAGCGTACCTACGGCGATACTTACCATGCCTATTACTTCGGCATTTCGACCGATTTCAACGGCGCGAACGCCCAGGGGTACGGCGGTGGCTGCGTGACGCTTAACTATGTCGATAAATTCCCTTTCTCGAACGGGGAACCGGCGCCTTATGCCGAATGGATCCGGACGCACAATTCGGCCGGAACGGTGACGGACAATCCTTTCTCGAACCGGGATCCGCGCCTCTACCAGTCGGTGATGGTGCCCGGCGGCCCGTTCCGCGACCGTGTGGCCCAGATGTGGGAAGGCGGTGGCAGCGAGGATTTGGTGAACTATGCCAAGGATCGGGCCGCAACGGGTTTCTGCAACCGTAAATACCTCTGGGACTATAACCGTGCGACGTTCTACGACAAACCGATGAACTATTCCTATATGCGCCTGGCCGAGGTTTACCTGGCCTATGCCGAGGCACTGAACGAGACGGGGCGCAAGGACGAGGCCTGCAAGTGGCTCGACAAAACCCGCAACCGCGTGGGGCTGCCCTCCATGACCGACGAATTGCTGCACCGCCTGCACCGCGACAAGGTGCTGCCGTCCTATCCCGAATGTGCGCTTGCCGGGGATGCCGAGCTGCGCGAGGAGATACTCGACGAGCGGGCCCGGGAATTCGCCTTCGAGGAGATTCGTTGGTTCGACATCGTGCGCTGGAAACGTGCCGATATTTTCCGGCAGACGCTTTACGGGATCAGGGTGACGATCCTGGACGGAACGGATTCCTCGAATTTCCGGTTCAATTTCTCTGAGCCGGTTCCCGAAACCGACCGCGCCTGGAAGAACAGCTTTGATCCGAAGTGGTATCTGAGTGCCTTTCCTTCGAACGAAGTCAACAAGGGGTACGGCCTGACTCAGAATGCCGGATGGTAGACATACATGGTTAAACAAACAGAGAGCATACAATGAAAAAGATATCAATCATACTGCTGTTCCTGACTGCCGTTTGCCCGCTGGCACAGGCGCAGCGCGTCAAGGTGTATGTGACCGATGCATGGGACAAGCCGCTGGGCGAGGTTGCCGTGACGCTCGGCCGCGGGCGAACCCCCGTGGCGGTTACGGGCGCCGACGGCATGGCCGAGGTCGATGCCGGGGAGGGTGACCGCATGACGCTTACCCTTCTGAACCGCATGAGCCGCACGGTAGCCGTCAGCGGTGGCGAGATGCATATCCGTCTGACGGACGATGACGTGCTGTTCGACGTGGGCTATGACGAGCGCATCCGCAAAGGCTCCGCGTCGGCATCGCTCGCCGGCGCTACGGCACGTGAGATCGAAGCGGGCGGCCGTACCGACCTGATGAGCAACCTTTACGGCCTGATTCCGGGACTTGGCGTGCGCCAGGGCGAGAACCTGCCGTGGGACTCGGCGCCCGACCTGAATGTGCGCGGCGTCGGTTCGTTCGGCGGGAACAGTGTGGTCGTACTGGTCGACGGCATCGAACGCGATGCGGCCTGCCTGGATCGGGAGGAAGTGGAGCACATCACCGTGCTGAAGGACGCCGCATCGCTGGCACTCTACGGTAATCGGGGTGCCGACGGTATCGTCGCCATTACGACCCGGCGTGGCGGCGACCACGGCCTGCGTACCCGTATCGACTACAATTTCAGTGTGCAGACCCCGTTCCGGATTCCCGATATGGCCGATGCCGCGACCTATGCGACGGCTGTCAACGAGGCGTTGGAAAACGACGGGCTCGCACCCCGCTATACGCAGCGCGACATCCGTTCGATGGTGCGGGGGGAGCGCACCGATGTACTGCCCAATGTCGACTGGCGGAAGGCTGTACTCCGCAATGCGGGTTTCAACCACGACCTGAACCTCTCGTTCGACGGGAGCGGCGGCCGTATGCGCTATTTCGTGCTGGCCAACTACAACTCCAACCGCGGGTTCCTGGATAATACCGACCTGAACGACGGCTATTCGACCCAGGTCGAGATGTACTCCCTCAAGCTGCGTTCGAACCTCGAGGCCGCGATCACGAAAACCACGACTGCACGGATGAACCTGATGGGGCGGCTGATGCAATACCAACTGCCCAATGCGGGCGTCGCGCTCGATGATATGTACGACACGCCGTCGGCGGCGTTCCCGATCCGGGTTCCCGGCGGGGGCTGGGCCCGCAGCCAGCTGTTCGCCAATCCCCTGGCCGACAAGGCCGCGGGCGGGTACAACACGCTGCTGCAACGTACGCTGTTCGCCGACCTGACGATCGATCAGGACTTGTCGGCACTTACCCCGGGACTTTCGGTACAGGTGCGTGTCGCCTATGACAATTCCGCGGAGATTACCGATGCGCACTCACGCAAATACGCCTATTCGAATACCTCGACGGTCTTCGATGCGGACGGCAATGCCGCTTCCCTGGCATTCGTTCCGCAGGGGAACGATACCGAACTGGCATTCGACAGCTTCCTTTCCTATTCGGTCATGCGGGCGTCGGTGTGGGCCAAGGTGCTCTACGACCGTTCTTTCGGAAAACATACGGTGACGGGGCGCCTGATTTTCAGCGAGAACAAATCCCGTTACCGCGGAGCCAACAATACGTACATGTACCGTGACTATATCGCCAGCGCCGGCTACAATTACGACGACCGCTACGTGGTCAATGCCGTCGCTACTTACGGCGGGAGCAGCCGTATGCCCTACGGGGACAAGTACCGCTTCTATCCTGCCGTGTCGGGCGCATGGATCATCTCGAACGAGGCGTTCCTGCGTGACAGCCGTGTCGTCGACCTGCTGAAACTGCGCGCGTCGTTCGGCATTGTGGGTATGGACGCGCGATTGTCGTATGACATGGACAAGCAGTTCAACGGCCCGGGCAACAGTTATATTTTTGCCGGGATCACTTCGTCGAACAGCCTCGCGCAAGGGGCGTTGCCGTCTGCGGGGATCGAACCCGAACGCGACTATAAAACCAATGTCGGGTTGGAACTCAGCCTGCTGGGAAGCCTGAGCGTCGAGGTGGATTTCTTCCGCAACATGCGTCATAACATCCGGACGTCGGCCGCGGGTACCGTTTCCAGCGTGCTGGGAGTCGGCGTGCCCGACGTCTTTACCGGTAAGGTGCGCAACTATGGCGGGGAATTGGCGGTGGGATGGCGCCGCCGCACAGGCGACTTCGGATATGCCGTGCGGGGGAATATCGCCTATGCCCGCAATAAGATACTCAACAAGGAAGAGGAATACAAACCTTTTGACTATATGCGTATTACAGGGCAGCCGGTAGGGACGTTCTACGGATTGGTGGCCGATGGGATGTACCAGGACGGCAATTTCAATGCCGACGGTTCGCTCCGGGAGGGGCTTCCGGTCTCCTCGTACCAGAATACGGTACGCCCGGGCGACGTGAAATACCGCGACCTGAACCGGGACGGCAGGATCGACGACTACGATCGCACCTACCAGCTCTATGCCGCGGTGCCCGAGATTTATTACGGCTTCAGCGTCGAGCTGAAATACAGGGGCTTCGGTGTCAGCGCCTATTTCCAGGGTGTCGCCCATTCGACGCTGGAGACGACGCTGTCGAGCATCTACCAGCCGCTGTACGGCAACGACCGCAATGTTTCGGAGTACTATATGGAGCACCGCTGGTCACGCTTCAATACCGAAGGCCGCTATCCGCGCCTGACCACATTGGCAAACGGGAATAACTACACGCAAAGCTCACTATGGACGGAAAACGGCAATTTCCTGAAGTTGCGTACATTGCAGGCTTACTACAAATTGCCGTCGAAGATTGCCCGCAAACTGCGTATGCGCGAATGCAGCTTCTATTTCCGCGGTCTGAACCTTTTCTCGGCCGACCATGTCGGTATTCTCGATCCGGAATACGTCAGCACGGGGTATCCCTCGTCACGCAGCTACCAGATCGGCCTGAACGTCATATTCTAAATACGCCACAACGATGAAAAAATACCTGATCCTATTCGCCGGATGCACGCTCCTGATGGCTGCGTGCAGCGATTTCCTGGAACTCGACGAGTCGGTGTACCAGACGACGAAATATCAATTCTCGACCTTCGACCGCGTGAAGCAGAGTGCGACGAACGTCTACTCGTATGTGCAGGAAGGGTTGCTGGATGTCGAAGGTACGATGATCGACGCTGCGACCGACGATGCGGTATACGCCTGGTCTACGGGCGGTATCAAACGTTTTTACGACGGGAGCTGGAACGGTACGAACCTGATCGACGACCGCTGGGCTTCGCTCTATTCGGCTATTGCCGCGGCCAACTATTTCCTCGACAACTGCCCGGATGATTTTCCCGAGGCACAGTATCAGGACAATTACAAGACGAATCTGGCGGAGCTCAAGAACTATCCGTTCGAAGTGAGGGCCCTGCGTGCCTATTTCCATTTCGAATTGCTCCGGCGCTATAACCGGATCGTGATCGGTGACCGTTCGTTCACGATGCAGGAGGTCAATACGCTCGTTCCGGTCTCATACGACGATGCCGCCGGATGGATCGTCTCGGAATGCGATGCCGTAATCCCGTCGTTGCCCAAGACCTATCTGGGGACGGAAAAGGGTGAAGTCGCCCGTGTGACAAAGGGCATGGCGATGGCGCTCAAGGCGCGTATGCTGCTATATGCCGCCAGTCCGCTCAACAACCCCGGCGGTGATGCAGGCCGTTACCTGGAAGCCGCGGCCGCGGCCAAGGAGCTCATAGATGCCGGTATTTACAAGCTTGTCAGCGAGGAAACCACGAACAATGCCGATGCGCAGGGACTGATCTTCGGCAAGTGGTGCCCGGTGAGCAGCGATTTCGAGGCGGCCAATTTCCCGGTAGGCTTCGAAGGCGGGAATTCGGGCGTCTGCCCGTCGCAGAACCTCGCCGAGGCATTCGATATGGCGACGGGCGAACCGTTCGACTGGAACGACGAGTCGATGCGGTCGCGGATGTTCGTTGCGTCGGCACGCGATCCGCGCTTTGCCAGGACGCTGATATACAACGGGGCGACGTTCAAGGGACAGCCCGTCCAGTCGTATGTCGGCGGCCGTAATGGCCGGCCGCTCGACGGTGCTACACCGACTTCGTACTACCTGCGCAAACACATTGTCGAGGCGACGAGTTTCGTGACGGGCAGCGAGATGAGTTATCAGCACATCTTTCCCTTCTTCCGTTATGCCGAGGTGTTGCTGAACTATGCCGAGGCATTGGCTGCCGCTACGCAGAACCCCGATTTTACGGGCATGAAGGGGGAGGTGGAGTATACGCTCTCACCACGCGAGGCGCTCAACGCAGTCCGTGCCCGGTACAATATGCCGGGGATTACGGAAACGGATTATGCGGCCTTCGTGAAGCGTCTGCGCAACGAGCGTCGTGTGGAACTGGCTTTCGAGGGGCATCGTTTCTGGGACATCCGCCGCTGGAAGATCGGTGCCGAAACGACGAAGGTTTATGGGCTTACGATTACCCCGCAGAACGATGGCTCGTTCAGCTATGTGCGGTCGGTGATCCAGCAGCGCGGCTGGGACGACAGGATGAATTACTATCCGATTGCGGATGCCGAGCTTTTCAAAAATCACAACCTCGTCCAGAACGACGGTTGGAAATAGTCAAACCGATAAAAACACGATACGATGAAAAACAAGATTTGGGCGACATTCGCGTTTGCGGCGATCTTCTGTTCGGCATCCTGCGCCGAGGACGATACGTTTGCCTTCAATCCCGATTACAATACCCAGGGCGGCTATACTCCTGACGGGATCGCCTCCTGGCCGCAGGCTATCTTCTGCTTCGACGACAACCGCTGTACGGAGGTGGAAATGGCTCCCAGCCAGGCCGCCCTGCGGGGGATCGAAACATCCGGCAACCGGGCGACGGCGCTCGCATTCGCCTCGCAGGACAACCTCTCGTTTACGAACACCTCCACCGGGGCGCACTCGACCGAGTATATCCTGCGTGTGGAGGATATCGACGCCGAAATCCCTGCGATCTGGATGCAATGCGCGACGCGGCAGCAGATAAGCAAGGGTTTTACGCTCAAACCGCTTACCTCGTCCGTGAAGGTGGTACTGGTAAATGCCCCCGATACGCTGCGATCCGTCGTACTCACGCTTCCGCGTATGACCGATGCGCTCTACATCGCTTCGGGAAAGACCGAACCTTCCGGTGAGGCGTTGGAAAAACAGGTCGAAGTAGGCCGCGCGGGGGCGGAGTTCAACGTCTTTCCGATGGCCCGACAGGCCTCGGCCTGGAAACTGGGGTTCAAGGTCAGGTTTCCCAATTCGGAAGCGGACGGTTACATGATGCTGCGGGAGGGGGTCGCTGCGGGGCAGACGATCGACCTGGAGATAGACTTCTCGAAACTGGAAGAGGAGTTCACGTACGATGTGGCCTACCGGGTTGCGGCCTACGGTGAGCAGGACGGTGAATTGACGAAAGGCGAATTCTTCCCGGTGCTGCCGGGCGACGACAAGTTCAGGGACGCGAATCCCTATTACAACGTCTATGTGCTCAAGGATCGCCGCTGGCAGACCGTCGAGGTGCGGAATGCTCTTTGTTCCGACTCCCCGAACCATCACGAGGAAATATGGAACGACTGGGACAACTCCAAAAAACTGCGCGATACGATGTGTTATGCGCTCTTTACCCACGATTTTGCGGATGCCGTGCGTGTGAAGGTCGAAAAACGCAGCGGATTTTCGCGTGTGGCCGTACGTCCGTCGGCGTACGGGATTACGACCAGGGAGAACGCCAGCAGCAATACGGTCGAATTCACGCTCCCGGCGTATGAGAAACGCAAGGTGTCGGTCGAGTTCGACGGCGACCGCTACCACAACCTGTTCCTCATGCCGAGCCGTCCCGATACACGGAAGCCTGCGGTGTCGGGCGGCAATGTGAGCTACTATGGCCCCGGTGAGCATACGGAAGGCATTATCGTCCTGACCGAGGGGCAAACGCTCTATGTCGACGAAGGGGCGGTGCTCTATCCGCAGAACATACAGGTCAGGGGCAACGGCGTGACGATTGCAGGCCGGGGCGTCATCTCCGGCGAGAAGATGCGCCATTGGGGCGAGGAGTTTTCCAACGCCGATGTGATGATCGACGTGCAGGGGAACAAACACGAGGGCGGCTATACGGACTTCCGGATCGAAGGCGTTACGATGATCGATGCCCCGAGTTGGTGCCTGCGCGTCATGAATACCGATAACGTGGCCATTGAAAACATCAATATGATCCACTGGGATCTCAACGGCGACGGTATCGACCTGTGTACGGTCACCGGGGCCACGATCAACGATTGCATGTTGCGTGCTTACGACGATTGCATCACGCTCAAGGTGCGTTCCAATGCCGATCCCTATGGCAATGTCCACGACATCAGGATCACCAACTGTATCATCTGGGGCGACTATGCCCGCGGCATCGTCGTGGGCCCCGAGTGCGGCAACGTATGGTGGGCATCGGGCGATATCCGCAATATCGAGATCCGCAACTGTACCGTGCTGGAGGCTGCCCGCGGACAGGCGCTCGCCATTATGCAGGAACTGGGCGATTTTTCGGAGGCCGGAGGGCCGGCGCTGATCGACAACGTGCTCTTCGAAGACTGCGTGGTGGACAATATCCATTCTTCGGGCACCCCGATCTATACCAGCCAGGTCAACAAAGGCGAGTCCTGCGAGATGAAGAATGTGGTCTTCCGCAATGTGACGATCCTCGACGGGCTCGGGTGCCAGCCCTCGCAGGTAAATGTCAACAATACCTATACGAGTATAGATTTCGACAACCTGATCTATAATTCGCGCAAGATCACCTCCTTCGGCAAGGAGATCGTCCTGAAAGATGCTTCGAGCGAGCCTTGGGAACACACCTGGATATCGTTCAAATAGTACATTCAATCCATTTTATTCATTCCTGCCCTTTCCGGCGGAGCCCGGTTGTCCGGGCTCCCCGGCAAGGAGTATTAATTTCTATTCCGTATATGAGAATCATTTCAGAGATTTCCGTTGCCGCGAGCCTGCTTTTTGCGGTGGCATGCCACGATCCGCAGCCGGGTGCAGACCTTGTTCCCCTGCCCGCGGAGATGACCTTTACCGGCGGCTATTTCCAGACCGACAGCGTGTCTTTCGCCCGGGGTGTCGCCGACGGCAGGGTCGTCTGTGAACTCGATGCCTCTTCGCCGAACCTTTCACGCGAGGGGTATGGGCTCGAAGTCCGCAGCGACGGCATCCGGATCACCGCGGCCGACTCCGCCGGGCTGTTCTATGCCCGGCAGACGCTGCTGCAGCTGCTCACGGCAAAAGGTATCCCGTGTGTGAAGATTACCGATAATCCGCGTTTCGGCTACCGGGGTATCCATCTCGACGTTTCGCGCCATTTCTTTGCCAAAGAAGAGGTTTTCAAGATACTCGATGAAATGGCACGTTACAAGCTTAATGTCTTCCACCTGCACCTGACCGACAACGGCGGCTGGCGCATTCAGATCGACAGGTATCCTTTGCTGACCCGGCTCGGAGCTTTCCGGACGGAGGCCGACTGGCTCGAGTGGTGGGAATTCGGCGACAGGCGCTACGTTCCGGAGGGGACGCCCGGGGCCTATGGCGGTTATTATACGAAGGATGACATCCGGCAGATCGTGGCTTATGCTGCGGCCCGTTATATTGAGGTGATTCCCGAGATCGAATTCCCGGCGCACTCCGACGAGGTTTTTATCGGCTATCCGGAATTGTGTTGCAGCGGAAAGCCCTATACGAGCGGCGAATTCTGTGTGGGCAATCCCGCAACCTTCGAATTCATGGACGGTGTGCTGTCCGAGGTTATGGAGCTTTTTCCTTCCCGGCGGATACACATCGGCGGCGACGAAGCCCGCAAGGCCGCCTGGAAAACCTGCCCCAAATGCCAGTTGCTCGCCAAGGAGCTGGGAGGCCTGGACGAAGTGCAGTGTTACCTGATCGAACATGCCGAAAAATTCCTTGCCGAACACGGCCGGGTGATGGTCGGGTGGGACGAGATACTGCGGAACAACCTGCGCCCTACGTCCGTCGCGATTTCGTACCGCGGACAGAGGGGGGCTATCGAAGCCGCCAACCGCGGGTACGACGCGGTCATGTCTCCGGGTGAAATCATCTATCTCGACTGGTATCAGGCTAATCCGCACATGCAGCCGCGGGCGATGAGCGGATTCTCGCCCATCAAGAAAATGTACAGCTTCGAACCTGTCCCGGATACGCCCGAAAGGGCTGCGGCCAACGAGTCGTTCGTCAAGGGCGAATACGTGGCTCTGGATTCGGTCGAGCACATCCGCCCGAATGCTGCATCGCATATTATCGGGGTGCAGGGATGCACATGGGCCGAGTTCATAGGTACTCCCGAGCATTTGGAATACATGATGTTTCCGCGCCTGCTCGCCATTGCCGAATTGGGATGGACACCCCGGGAGCGCCGTCTGTGGGCGGACTTCCGCCGTCGTGTCAATAGCCAGATCCCCCGCTTGCTTGCCCGTGGGGTCAATGCCTTCACGCTTAGCAACGATGTCGAGATCACGGCACGCATCGTCAGGGAGGGCCGCAAGGCCCGGGTTACGCTGGATACGGAAAAATATCCGGCCGAAGTGCGTTATACGCTCGACGGCAGCGACCCGACGGCCGGGTCGGACATCTACTCCGGCCCGTTCGTCGTGGAGGCCGGGACGACCGTGAAGGCGGCCCTGTTTGTCGGAGGGAAACCTGCCGGCAGCATTGCCGGGCTCTATGTCGATGCGTGCCATAATGTGGAGAATTATTATGCCTATCTCGAAACTCCCGAGGTATATGCTTCGACGAACCGCTGATGCCCCCCCCCTGATTCTCTCGTGCCGGAACCCGGACAGCATGGCCTCCGGGGTTTGTACCTGTGGTATTTGCGTTGCCGGTACGGATTCGGGGCAGGTGCCGGTTCAGAAAAGACCTTGAGTGGATATACCAGAAAACCGAATATCAAAAATAGAAATGAAAAAAATTCCGATTTTGTTTCTGGGCTTGCTGGGCGGACTGGCCGCATGTACCCGGATACCCCCGGCCATAGCGCCCGATAAAAAGATAGAAGCCCGCATCGAAGAATTGCTTAGAAAAATGACCCTCGAAGAGAAGATCGGGCAGATGTGCCAGCTGACGGCCGGTGTGCTCATCGATGAGAGCGACCCGCAGCATCCGGAGCTGAGCGAGGCGCTGCTCGATACGGTTATCGGCCGTTATAAGGTTGGGTCGATCCTGAATATTCCCTTCGGCGTGGGGCAACCCCGCGAGGTGTGGGTCGGGTTCATCAATCGCATCCAGCAACGCTCGCTCGACGAACTGGGGATTCCCTGTATCTATGGGGTAGACCAGATTCACGGCGCATCCTATACGCAGGGGGCGACCCTCTTTCCGCAGGGCATCAATATGGGGGCGTCGTTCAATCGCGGACTCATGCGCAGATGCTCCGAAATTTCGGCTTATGAGACCCGGGCATGTGCGATACCGTGGACTTTTGCCCCGGTCATGGATCTGGGGCGCGATCCGCGCTGGCCGCGCATGTGGGAGAGTTACGGCGAGGACACTTACGTCAATTCGCAGATGGCCGTGGCGTCGGTGCTCGGATTCCAGGGGGATGATCCCAACCGTGTCGACGACCGTCATGTCGCGGCCTGCATCAAGCATTTCATGGCCTATGGCGTACCCGTGTCGGGCAAGGATCGCACACCCTCTTCGGTGACTCGAAATGTGTTGAGGGAGAAGTATTTCGCTCCTTTTATGGAGTGCATTCGGGCCGGGGCGCTGTCGCTGATGGTCAACTCGGCCAGCAACGGCGGTATGCCGTTCCATGCAGACCGGGAGTTGCTTACGGGATGGGTCAAGGAGGAACTCAACTGGGACGGTCTGATCGTGACGGACTGGAATGACATCTACAACCTTTGCGAGCGCGACCATATTGCCGCGAGCCGTAAGGATGCCGTGCGCATTGCGGTCAATGCCGGTATCGACATGGCTATGGTACCGTCGAGTTGGGATTTCTGTATCTATCTCAGGGAACTTGTCGAGGAGGGGCAGGTCTCCATGGAGCGCATCGACGATGCGGTGAGCCGTGTGCTGCGCCTGAAATTCCGCCTCGGCCTTTTCGAAAAACCGTTTTGGAATACCGGCGATTTCCCGGAATTCGCCAGTGACGAATATGCTGCCGTGGCATTGCAGGCTGCCGTGGAGTCGGAGGTACTGCTCAAGAACGAAGGCGGCCTGTTGCCGCTGGAGCGGTCTGCACGGATACTGCTCGCGGGGCCGAATGCCAATTCGATGCGCTGCCTCAACGGAGGATGGTCGTATTCGTGGCAGGGCGACCGCTGTGACGAATTTGCCGGGGACTACAATACCATTTATGAGGCTTTACGCAATAAATTCGACCATGTGGACTATGTCCCCGGTGTGGAGTATGCGCCGCCCCGCTATGACAACTGGCAGGAAGAGTGCGTGACAGGGATCGACAAGGCCGTATCAGCGGCGGCCGGAGCCGATGTGATTATTGCCTGTATAGGCGAAAATTCCTACTGCGAAACGCCTGGTAACATGGATGACCTGAACCTTTCTCAGAACCAGAAGGAGCTGGTGCGGGCCCTTGCAGCGACCGGGAAGCCGCTTGTGCTGATCCTCAATGAAGGCCGCCCGCGCGTCATAGGCGATATCGAGCCGCTTGCGCAGGCCGTGGTCGACATCCTGCTGCCGGGCAATTACGGCGGCGATGCCCTGGCCGACCTGCTTGCGGGAGATGCAAATTTCAGCGCCCGATTGCCGTTCACTTATCCGCGCATGGTCGGTGCATTGGCGACTTACGACTATAAGCCCTGCGAGAATATGGCAGCCATGACGGGCGAATACAATTACGACGCCGTGATGGATGTGCAGTGGCCGTTCGGGCATGGGCTGAGCTATACGGAATTTGCATATAGCAATTTCGGTGTCGACCGCCGCATGTTCGGTGCCGACGATGTGCTGACCTTTACGGTCGATGTGACCAACGTCGGTAAAGTGGCCGGCAAGGAGGCCGTGATGCTCTATTCGAGCGACCTGGTCGCCAGCCTTACACCGGATGTAATCCGCCTGCGTGATTTCGAGAAGGTTGCGCTCGAACCGGGCGAATCCCGCACGGTGACGTTCGCTGTTCCGGCCAGCGACCTGGCCTTCGTCGGGCACGACGGCTGCTGGAGGCTCGAGGAGGGGGAATTCAGGATGCGCTGCGGCAGTGAAACGCTTCGGATCAGTTGCACGCAAACCAAAGTCTGGGATACACCCAATATCCCGTAAGTACGATTAGGTGTAATATTGAAAGGCCGTCCTCACTGCATGGGACGGTTTTTTCTTGCCTCCTGCCGGAATTATGTGTTGTCGATCCGGCCTGCTGCCGGCTCGGAAACGGGCAACAGCCTTTGGGGGATTCGCATTATTTCGGATTATTTTTGTCGGAATCGTTCGTTTCTTGCAGGCAAATAGTTATTTTTGCACAAATAACCGTAACTGAAATGGAGGATATCATCAAACTTCACGACAAAAAGTTCAGGATCATGATCCCCGCTGCCAAGATCGACGAGGCCGTGGCCGCCGTAGCCTGCCGCATCAACGAGGACTACTGCGACAAGCCGACGCCGTTGTTCGTGGGCGTACTGAACGGCTCGTTCATGTTCATGAGCGACCTGATCAAGAAAATCGAGTTCAACAACGAGCTGTCGTTCGTGAAGCTGGCTTCGTACGAAGGCACTTGCTCGACGGGATGTGTGAAGAACCTGATCGGGCTGAATAACAGCATCGAAGGCCGCCATGTGATCATCGTCGAGGATATCGTCGACACGGGCGAGAGCATCGAGCACATGATCGGCGAGCTGAAGTCGCATAACCCTGCGAGCATCGAAGTCTGCACGCTTTTTTTCAAACCGGGTTCCTACCGCAAGCAACTGCCGATCAAGTACCGCGCCATGGAGATCGGCAACGAGTTCATCGTGGGCTACGGCCTGGACTACGACCAGTTGGGACGCAGCCTGAAGGATATTTACGTGGTTACCGAATAGATGGATTCCAAGACCGATAGCGAACTGCTCGACGGCGGGCGCAAGCTGCCCCTGGTCGAAGATTTCTACACGATCCAGGGCGAGGGCTTCCATGCCGGGAAACCCGCCTATTTCATCCGCCTGGGCGGATGCGACGTGGGATGCCGCTGGTGCGACGCCAAATACACGTGGAACCCCAGGCTCTATCCCCCGACCGATGTACGGACGGTAATCGACCGTGCTACGGCGTGTCCTGCGCAGGCGATCGTCATCACGGGCGGCGAACCGCTGCTTTATCCGCTGGGGGTGCTGACCGAAACACTGCACGGCAAGGGGCTGGAGATATTCCTCGAAACGTCGGGGACGCACCCTTTTTCGGGGTGTTTCGACTGGGTGTGCCTGTCGCCCAAGCGGCAGCAACCGCCGCTGGACGAAGCGTTCGGGAAGGCGCACGAACTGAAGGTGATCGTCGGGGACGAGGCCGATTTCGAATGGGCCGAGCGCAATGCCGCACGGGTGGGAGCCGGGTGCATCCTCTACCTGCAACCCGAGTGGAGCGTTGCGGAACGCATGATGCCCGCGATCGTCGAGTATGCGAAGGCGCATCCGAAATGGAATATCTCGATCCAGACTCATAAATACATGCACATACCCTAATGGGCTTCGAAGTAGGCAAAAAGTTCTGGATCGCCGCCACGGCGGTCATCGTCGTCGTCACGTTGTTCGTGGTGGGGCGGAACCTTTTGCATGCGGTGAAGATCAAGCGGCAGATCAACGCCTTGAACCGGGAGCGGGAGTTTTACCGGGCCAGGATCGAACAGGACAGCACGCTGCTGGAGCGCCTGCGCTACGACGACTATCTGGAGGAGTATGCCCGCGAAAACTATCACATGCAGCGCAGCGACGAGCATGTGTACATCATCAAGGAGTGATTTTACGATCCGTATGACTTGACGGCGACCCGGCGGGCTGCCGTTTTTTTGTGTTACAGCCGGGCCTGCCGGGATGCGGCCGTTTTCCGCCTGCTCGGTAAATCCGGGGTGGTGGCCGTTGCCAACACCCGGTCAGTAATGCGTGAACCCGTGCCAGTCCAGGGCCCGGGGCCGGCCGTTTTCGAGCCACTCCAATTTGTCGCTGTCCGTGATGTGGCCGACGGGGTGGAGCGGCGTGCCGAAGCATGCGCGGAAATCGGCGGCGAGCCTGTCGGCGGCCGCCGTGTCGGCCGTGAGCAGGAGCTTGTAATCCTCGCCCCCGCAGGCGGCTGTTTCGACGTCCGCCCCTTGGGCGAGGGGGATACGGCCGATGTCGATCGCGGCGCCTACCCCCGAGCGCTCCATGATGTGGCGGATATCCGAGGCCAGCCCGTCCGAGAGGTCCATCATGGCGTGTACTTCGGAGCGTGCACCGAGCCAGATGCCTTCGGCTACCTGGGGCTGCGGGTTGCGGTGGGCTGCGGCGGCGGGGGTGTCGTAGCGTCCGGCGAGGATGTCATGCAGTCCGGCGCCCGAAAGTCCGAGTTCTCCGGCGACGAGTATCGCGTCGCCGGGGCGTGCCCCGCTGCGGCGCTTGATGTGTGCGTCGGCGATGCGGCCGATGGCCGTGACATTGATCGTGATGCCTGCCGCCGAGCGGGTCGTGTCGCCCCCGGCGAGCGTCACGCCGAACTCCTCGGACAGTTCCCGGTAGCCGAGCATGAACTCTGCGGCCCACGCATCGGCGGCATCGGCCGGAAGGGCGATCGAGAGCAGCGGCGCCACGGGGCGGGCGCCCATTGCGGCCACGTCGCTCAAGTTTACGGCGAGGGATTTGCGTCCCAACTCGCGGGGCGAGGTCGCCGTGCGGAGAAAATGGACCCCTTCGGTCAGCAGGTCCGCGGTGAAGACCAGCGATTCGCCGCCGCCGACAGACAACACGGAGCAGTCGTCGCCGATGCCCTCGAATCCGTTGTCGGGAAGCGGGGCGAAAAGGGTTTTTATGCTGTCGATGAATCCGAATTCGGTCATGGAAGAGTTGTGTTATGGCGCAAAGTTACCGATTTTTTCGGTGAATTTGATTATCTTTGTCCGGGAATCGCCCGCTTGGGGCGTTAGG